>DSLFC04101__coassemble_814_pt1 | contig 18091 bp, 14 predicted proteins | sample DSLFC04101__metabat2_low_PE_049 | metagenome-assembled genome bin DSLFC04101 | reverse complement strand
GAACTACTCCACCTTCATGAACGGCATCAAGAAGGCCGGCATTGAGATGAACCGGAAGAGCCTGTCCGAGATGGCCATTCAGGACACCGCTGCGTTCGCCGCTGTGGTGGAGAAGGCCAAGGCTGCTCTGAACTAAGCAACACACAAAGAAACCCTGCTGTAGAATCAGCAGGGTTTTTCTGTTGGGAGGCGCCATGGAACTGAAATGGACTGCCCGGCGGGAGGGAAGGCTTTCTTCTTTCCTCCGGGGAGAGATGAAACTGTCCGCCGGGCTGATGAACAAGTACAAGTGGGGCGATGGCATTCGGGTCAACGGCATTCCCCAGCACACCGACTATCCGGTGCGGCCCGGGGACGTCATTACTGTGTCCTGGGAAGAGGAAACCCCGGACTATCCGGCAGAGAATGGCCCCCTGACGGTGCTGTATGAGGATGATGCCCTTCTGGCGGTGGACAAACCCGCGGGAATGCTGATTCATCCCTCCCGGTCCCAGAATACCGGAACCCTGGCCAATCTGGTCTGGGGCTACTACCGGAAAACCGGCCACGCCGGGGCCTTTCACCCCATGACCCGGCTGGACCGGGATACCTTCGGTGTGGTGCTGCTGGCGAAAAACGCCCATGTCCACAACCTGCTCCAGCAGGTGCCCATGCAGAAGATCTACCACGCCCTGACCTTCGGCGGGCCGGAAACAGAAACGGGAGTCATTGAGGCTCCTATTGCCCGGCGGCCCCTGCCCAGTCTGCTGCGGGAAGTACGCTCTGACGGAAAGCCCTCGGTGACCCGGTTCCGGGTGCTGGAACGGGGGGAGAACATGTGCCGCCTTGCCTTGGAGCCGGTGACGGGACGGACCCACCAACTGCGGGTACACTGCGCCTGGATGGGATTTCCCATTCTGGGGGACCCTCAGTACGGCAGCTCGGAATCCCAGCGGTATTCCCGGGAACTGGGGCTGGGGCATCAGATGCTCTGCGCCCAAAGTTTGACGCTGGAACACCCGATTACCAGGGAAATACTGACAATTGAATCCAATATGGACGTGAAATTCCCAAAATAAAATCCGGAGAACATTCGTTCTCCGGATTTTTTGCTTATTTGGCTTTCCTGTTCCAGATCTGGGCCAGAATGTCCTTCAGCACCAGAAAAGCGTCCTGCCGGTTGTAATGATACTCCTGTTCCAGACGGGCGAGCATGGCCTTCAGCCCGGGCACATAGTCCTCCAGGTTGACCTCCTGGGGGTAGCTGGCCAGCACCGGGTATTTCTTGGCCCACATGGCGGTCCAGTCAATTTTCTTCTGGGTTTCCTCGGTGGTTTTTTCAATGACTTCCTGGATTTCCTTCACCTGCAGATCCAGCTCCACCAGCTCGTCCAGGGTGATGTGGTAGAGGGTGGACAGCTTTTTCGCTTGCTGGATATCAGGCAGGGTTTCGCCCAGTTCCCACTTGGACACGGTCTGTCGGCTGACGCCCAGCTTGGCGGCAACCTCCTCCTGAGACAGCCCGGATTTCTTCCGGGAGCGCATCAAATTCTCTCCAAAGCCCATCATCGGTTCCTCCTGTTTGGATTTGCATTCAGTATACCGGATGGGGGCGAATTTGTCTACCAAGGGGAAGCGGCAGTTTCGCCCGTTTTCCCGGCATTTTGCAGAGCGTTCAGCAAATCGGGAATGTCCCCCAGAGAATCCGCCCGGGCGAAGAGCCGGGAACGGGTTTCCCCATCCGGCTCATCCAGATCGGGAATCATCACCGGCATGCATCCCGCCCGATAGGCCGAGAGAATCCCCGCAGGAGAATCCTCTAGGGCCAGGCAGTTTTCGGGAGCCAGACCCAGCCGGGCGGCCCCGTGGAGGTAGATGTCCGGTTCCGGCTTGCCCCGGGGCACTTCGTAGCCGCTGCAAATCTCCCGGAACCGATGGTAGAGCCCCAGGGGCTCCAGGTACTCCCGAATCCGCTCCGGGGGAGAGGAACTGGTGACGGCGGCGGGGATTCCCCAGACCTCCAGTTTGTCCAGCATGTCGGCCGCTCCTGGCTTGGAATCTACCCCATGAACAGCAATCCAGGCGTCCATCCGGCGGATCCGCTCTGCCCGGATGGCGGAATAATCCGCCCACGGGCCAAGACACTGACGCAGATAGGCCTGACCTGCCTCTTGACTCAGACTTCGCAGGCCCAAAGACTGGTGCCAGGTCATGGGAAAGCCCAGGGCTTGGGCTGCTTCCGTCCAGAACCGGGCGAACAACTTCTCTGTGTCCAGCAGCAGGCCATCCATATCGCACAAGACGCCAAGAATGGGGCGCGAAGCGCCCCATTCCGGATGGCAGATGGTAAATGCCATCGTTTTTAATAGCTCAGACCGAAGCCCAGCTCGTAGTAATTGCCGGCGGCGTCCCGGTAGGCGTAGGCCTTGCCGTTCTCGTCCTTCAGGGCGTCGGGCATATACTGGTCCTTGTCGTAGCCGGGAACATCGTTGGGGCTGATGCACACGCCCTGATCGTTGACTGCCAGCACCTCGTCGCCTCTGGGCAGGGTGATGGGCAGCTTGCCGGTGGGGTTGTACCGGCCGAAGATCACATCCAGGGTGGCGCTGGGATAGGTCTCAAATCCGGCAGTGAGGGCGTCCACATTCCGCTCCACGTTGCCCACCAGCCAGGCCAGGGGGAAGTTGATGTTGGAAATCACCTTGCCGCCCTTGGCGTGAACGGCGGCGGCGATGTCCGCAATCTTGCCGGTGCCGGCGAGGGTGGTCTCCAGATGGGTTTCCTTCATGGGACGGCAGTGGTCATCCACATTGGGCACCACCTTGTTCTCGCAGATGTCCAGCTCCAGATAGCCGGCGGTGGCGTTGAAATACTCGCCGGAGGAGGGGTTGACAAACAGAATGGCGTAGTCCGCTTCCTCGTAGTTGTCGGTGAGGGTCACGTCCTTGGCCAGCATCTCCCGCAGGGCGGCGGTAGCAGCTTCTGCCTGCTTGGGGTCCTTCTTGAAAGCTTCCGCATAGACCTTTTTCCCGGCGGTCTTGTCCGCAGTGAGAGGCAACACGCCCTGGTTCTTCAGCAGAACAACGGACTGCCGGTGGGCCCGGTCGGCGTTGGCCCAGTCCTGGGCATTGGCGCAGGAGACCACGGCTTGCTTGGCGTCCCGGTAGGTGTTCTCGAACATACCCAGCTGGAACATCTCCGTCAGGGTCCGGGTGACGGCCCGGTCCACAGCCTCATCGTTCAGGGTCACCATGTCCGGGGTAATGCCGTCGGGCAGAGTGTGGGTGTCGTAGTAGCCGTTGGTGGCCCGGTCATAGGCCTCCCGGCCGAACTGGTTGTCAAACAGGCCGGAGATCAGGTCCACGCCGGCGTTGCGGATGGCGAAGCCGATCCGTTCGGCGGTGTCCAGCGCTTCCACGCCCCAGCACATATTGTGAACGATGCCGGTGTCGGAGTTGATGTAGCCCTCAAAGCCCATCTGGCCCCGGAGAATGTCATGGACGAAGGTCCGGTTGTAGGCGAAGCCGTAGGGATCGAACCGGATGTCCTTGCCCTCGCAGTCCTGCTGGACAGCGGACTTCTCCGTCGAAGGCTTGGAGTAGTAAGGCATGATGGAGGAGGTCTTCTTGTCCACCGCTGCCACGAAGCCCGGCATATGGTACTTCTGCAGGCTGCCGGGGGTGGCGTAGACGTTCCACTGGCCGGCGGCGTAGTGGGGATCGAAGCCGTTCTCCCGGGGACCGCCGCCGGGGAAATGCTTTGTGGTGACAGCCACGCCGGTGTCGGTGACGCCGTTGTCGCTGCCCTGAATCCGGGGGATGATATGCTCCATCACTTCACTGATCAGGGCCGGATCCTCGCCGAAGGTGCCGTAGCTGCGCTGCCAGCGGGGGTCGGTCATGCAGTCGGCCATGTACATATAGCCCTTGCGCAGGTTGCAGGACTCCCAGCTGCGGCGGATGGCTTCCGCCCACTGGTCGGCCACTTCGATGCCGCTGCCCTTGATGGCGGCGGCGATGCCCAGGGTGCCGGGCCAGGTGGGGAAGATGCCGCCGGCGTCGTTCATGCCGAAGACGATTTCACCGTTCTCATTCCGGGAGTTGGAAGCCACGGACACGGGCACGAACCGCTCGCACTCCTCGGCCACAGCCTGAAGCTGGTTCAGGTAGTCCGCCATGTCGTCGGGCTTGGCGTTTTCCCGGAGAATGGTGTGCCGGGCGAACCAGTCCTTGATCAGAGTGGTGGTGCCGGGCAGGTGCTGCTCGCCGAAGATGGTCTTCTGGTTGACTTCGCCCTCGTCCAGCACGCCGGACTCATCCGGGGTGGCCACATGTCCGGGGATGCGGGCGCTGGGGTACTTGGGGCCCATCCGCCAGTCGGAGATGAACAGCTGGCCGATCTTCTCATCCAGGGTCATCTGCTTGACATAGGCAGCGGCCCGCTCCTCGGCGGGAAGCCGCCAGTCGTTGACGGGGGAAACGGTGCCGGAACCATCGATATCCTTGAAATACAGGCCATCGGCCTCCAGAATTGGGCGGCTCACCGTGGTGATGTCCGGGCCGTTGGGATTATGATAGGTTTTAAAGTTTTCACTTGCCTTTTTTGCCATAAATTCTCCTCCATTTACAAAACAAGTATTGGGGCATAACCATACAAATTAATTATGACAGAATTTGAACTGGATTGCTAGTGTGGGATTTGTGGAAAATCCGGTGCTGAAATTTGTGGAAATAGTACAAAAATCAGGACAGAGCCAGAGGCGGGACGTTCTTCTGAAAGACCCGCTCCGCCGGGAGAGAAGATCCTTGTCCGGCGGAGCGTCCGGATAAAAGAAAAACTGCTCGAGATATTATTTTGATATTGTTAAAATATGGCATTGAAATATGAGCGGAACTGTGATATAACAGAAGTAAGAAAAGGGGGGACGCGGTAAAGGCCCTTCCAGACAGTCGGAAAACCGTCTCCCAGACAGTCGGAATACCGTCCCTCACATGGTCGGAAAACCGCCCCCAATAAAGAATAAAAGAATAAGAATAACTTAGTCAGAACGGAAGGTACAATCGGATATTGACTGCGCACCAAAGGAGGGATCTTTATGACGAAGCAAACCGCCGCTCCCCGGAGTAAGGGGGATGACCAGACCCGCATCCTCCGGAACCTGATCATCGTATTCGTATTGGCGCTGATTCTGATTTTCCTGTGGGACGCCTTCCTGTTCCACTCCATTCCCGCACCGGAGGGAACCTTCGACCTGGATTCGTTTTCCGTACCGGCGTTTGACCTGGCCCAGTCCGGCACGGTCTATGCTGATGCCGTGGTGCTGGAGCGCTATGAGCACCAGAATTCCACCATCTATCTGGTGGAATGGGAGGGACAGCTCCACCTGCTGGATGTTCGCACCCATTTTGTATCCCAAAGAAGCAGACTGTGTAAAGACATCATTGTGCCGGAAAACGGGGTGCGGGTGTACCGCACAGGATGGGGCTATGAACCCGTTGTCACCGTGGTGCAGGATGGAAAAATCATCTACTGCCAGGAGGATGTTTTCCTGACGGTTCCAACTTATCGTGTCATGATGACCATTTATGTCCTTGCGGCAGCGGCGATTGCGTTCCTGGAGTCCCTGATTTACCGGAAGGCAACCGGCAGACGCTGGCGAAAGACCCGGGAACAGACAACGAAAATCGATTGACATTTTCCATCATCTCATGGTATAATGAAATCGGAACAATTTCTTGACTTGCAGACCATGGAGGTGGACTGATGAAACGAATTTTGGCATTGGCTTTAGCGGTACTGCTGGTTCTGACCCTGGGCGCCTGCGGCCAGGAGGGCCAGGAGGAAACCCCGGCAAGAACCCCGGAAGAGACAGCAGAGGAATTCCTGTGGGAGTTCTTTGCTGCAGACCGGAACCAGCGCTATCAGACCTTCCAGACCCAGAGTCAGGAAAATCTGGAACAGGCAGTGGAAGATTACTATTCCGCCCTGGCTGAATTTACATCGGAAGAATGTCTTTCCCTGATGATCAGCAACCGGGATCTGGCCCGCTACGACAGCCTCTATGAGGGGATGCAGGTGCAGGTGAAGGAAATCTCTCTGGAAATGGAAGAGGATGGAAACGCCAGCTTTACCGTGAAGATTCTGGCGGATGGCACGACGGTGGAGTACCAGGGACAGCTGACGGTGACCGAATCCGAAGGCAAAGCTCTGGTGGAGCGGTTCTGGTGCCGGATATAATTCAAAAAATCAACGGCTGCGTCCTATAGGGCGCAGCCGTTTTTCGTTTATTCTCGATGTTACCCCACCGGCTGTTCCCGGAAGGTGATGGACTCGGTTTCCGGGTCCATGGCGTCCACAATAGCCAGGGACTCCAGGTGATAGCCCAGATTGCGGATCACCCGTCCGCCCATCTGGAAGCCCTTTTCAATCACGATGCCCAGACCTTCAACCGTGGCCCCGGCGGATTCCACAATGGAAATCAACCCCTGGAGGGCACAGCCGTTGGCCAGAAAATCGTCGATGATCAGCACATGGTCTTCCGGACTCAGGAATTTCTTGGAGACCACCACCTGATTGCGGTTTTTGTGGGTGAAGGATTCAACCTCCGCCACATACACGTCGCCTTCAATGTTGATGGACTTGGACTTCTTGGCGAACACCATGGGAACACCGAACTCCCGGGCCACAAAACAGGCGATGCCGATGCCGGAAGCTTCGATGGTCAGCACCTTGGTGACCTGCTTGTCTGAGAACCGGCGGTGAAATTCCCGGCCGATTTCTTCCATCAGACCGATGTCCATCTGGTGGTTGAGAAAGCTGTCCACTTTCAATACGTTGCCCGGCTTGACAATGCCGTCTTTCAGAATTCTCTCTTCTAAGAAATTCATGGATGTACCTCCTATAGATTGGAACCACTATAGCATATCCGCCGGAGCTTGTCATCAGCTTTTTTGGAAATAACTGGGGAAATTTATCACTTCTGCCGCTCCCGGTTCAACCGGTCGGCCTTGCAGAACAGCCCAAAGCCCAACGCAAAGAGTACAATCAGGGAGGACACGGCCAGATTCTCATTCTGCAGGGTGATGCCGAATACCTCTACGGTAACTCCGGCGCCCACCTGGCTGAGGACGGACACCACCGTCATGCCCACGAAGGAGGCGCCTTTGCCGCAGATGTCCATCAGACCGTAATATTCTCCGCTGCGTTCGGCGGGAATGATCTTGCCCAGGTAACTGCGGCTCAGGGCCTGAATACCACCCTGGAACATACCCACCAGCACCGCCAGCACCCAGAACTGCCACTGGGACACCAGGAACACAGCAAACAGGGTGATGCCGGTATAGGCGCCGATGCACACCTTGATCAGAAGGCCCGTGTCATACCGGGCGGAGAGCCGTCCGAAGAGAATGGAGAAGGGGAAGGCCACAAACTGGGTCAGAAGCAGGGCCAGCAGCAGTCCGGTGGTGTCCAGCCCCAATGCGGCGCCGTAAGCGGTGGCCATGTCGATGATGGTATACACGCCGTCGATGAAGAAGAAAAACGCCACCAGATATAGGAAAATGTGGGGCTGCTTCCGGGCGTCCCGGATGGTACGGCCCAGCTGGCGGAAGCTCTCGCCGATGGGGCTGCGGCCCTGGGCACTGACAAAGGCGGTCTGACGGTAGCCCTTCAGCAGAGGGACAGAGCAGCCCAGCCACCACAGGGCGGTGAGCAGGAAGGACACGGACATGGCACTGCTCTGGCTCATACCGAAGGCGCCGCAGCCCTGCACCAGTACCAGACAAACGATGAAGGGAATCACCGAGCCGATGTAGCCGAAGGCGTAGCCCATGGAGGACACCCGGTCCATCCGCTTTTCGTCGGCGATCTCCGGCAGCATGGAGTCATAGAACACCAGACTGGAGGAGTAGCCCACCCGGGCGACAACAAATACAGCCAGGAAGGCCAGCCAGCCGGGGCAGAATCCCAGCAGGGTGCAGCCTGCCACGCCCAGCCCCAGACACAGGGAGAACAGGAACTTCTTCTTGTTCCGGTCCGCCAGAGCGCCGCAGATGGGCCCGATGATGGCTACCAGAATGGTGGCCAGGGAGCCGGCGTAGCCCCAGTAGCTCAAATACAGGTTTTCGTCCAGGTTGTCCGCGGCAGCCAGGGCGTTGAAGTAAATGGGAATCAGAGTGGATACCAGAAGGATAAAGGCGGAGTTGCCGATGTCGTAGAGAATCCAGCTGCGTTCCAGAGCCGTGAGTTTCATATTTTGTTTCATAGATCTTCTTCTTTCCAAAATTTCTGAATCAACCGAAGGTGGGTTCAAATTCCTCTCCCAGAGGGGTTTCATCCCGGCGGTAGGCTTCCAGCTGGGCCAGCATGTTCAGGTACTGCTTTTGACAGCGGTTGAACCGGGCCAGCAGTTCGCTGTCCATCCGGGCGTAGGCGGCCACAGGCGTCTCGGGAATCAGGCTGTCCAGCAGGCCGGGGTGAAGATGCCGGAACAGACAGACCCGGAGCTTCCGGTTTTTGCCTGCCAGGAATTTAAGGCTGGTGCGCATCATGGAGACGCTCCGGCTCACATGACCGCCGGTGGCGGGCGGGAAGAACTGGGCCACGGTCATGCACTCTCCCCGGGTCAGCTTCAGGTACCGGCTCATGTCAAAAGTGCTGGGGGAAGATTCCCCGTCCTGCTCCAGCAGGTACCGGTCGAATTCCGATTCCAGGGCGATGTGCCGGGCCTGACCGCTGTCGGTCATTTTGTTGACAAAGGGATGGCATCCGGAGTCCAGGCAGTAGTGGCCCAGAAGACCATACAGGTAGGCCCGGCCTGCCTCGGTGGTGGCGGCGGCGCAGGCATGGGCAAAGAACTCCCGGCCGGTCTGGCTGTGGTAGTGTCCGCCCAGGGACCCCACGGCGGTTTTCATCAGGGGGTTGTAATAAAAAAAGAAATCCGGGCCCTGTAACCCCACGTCAAACATCCTGCGGAAGCGCTGGATGCACTGACGGGTGTCCGGCGGCACGGCGGGCAGCAGGAGTTTCCCAAATCGGTAATGGGCATAACTGGCAGGCATAGAATCACCTCTTGACTTTTTTCGATCATTTTACACCATCTGCGTAAAAATTACTAGGGCTTCCGGGAAAAGTTTTTCTAAAACCGGAAAATGGAAACAACATTGCATTTGACGACGGCCTGTGGTATAATGCACAGGCAAAAATCCCGGAAAGCCGGGAAAAACAGAAAGAAGGCCGCTGTTATGGAAACCCGGAAGCTGTACTATGAAGATCCCCACTGCCGCAGATTTGAATCGGCGGTGGTTTCCTGCGAGGAAACCAAAGGCGGCTACGCCGTGGTTCTGGAAGCAACGGCCTTTTACCCCGAGGGCGGCGGCCAGGCCGGGGACACGGGACGGCTGAATGACGTGCCGGTGACGGACACCCGGGAACAGGACGGCCAGGTGGTGCATCTGTGTCCCCGGCCCCTGGAACCGGGGACGAAGGTGGAAGGAGTGCTGGACTACCCCGCTCGGTTTCTGCGGATGCAGCAGCACAGCGGGGAACACATGGTTTCCGGCGTGATACACCGGCGCTACGGCTTTCACAATACCGGCTTTCACATGGGAGCCGACTGCATTACCATTGACTTTGACGGGGTAATTCCACCGGAAGATCTGCCGGAAATCGAAGCGGAGGTCAATGGCTTCGTGTGGCAGAATCTGAATGTGCGCTGCTGGGTGCCCGCTCCGGAGGAGCTGGAAACAATCCCCTACCGCACCAAGCGGGCGCTGCCCTGGCCGGTGCGGATTGTGGAGATTCCCGGCGTGGACATCTGCGCCTGCTGCGGCACCCACGTGACCCGGACCGGGGAGATTGGCCTAGTGAAGCTGTTCAGCGCCATTCGGTTCCGGGGCGGCACCCGGATGGAGATGGCCTGCGGCAGCCGGGCGCTGGAGATTCTAAACGGGGCCTATGAGCAGAACCGGCTGGTGTCCCAGGCTTTTTCCGCCCCGATGGGCGAAACCGGGGCGGTGGCCCAGCGGATGAATCAGCTGCTGGCAGAGGAAAAATTCCGGGTGGTGGGCCTTCGGCGGCAGATGTTCGCCGCCATTGCCCGGGACTGCGCCGGGCAGGGCAACGTGCTGCGTGTTGAGCCGGATCTGGACAATACGGCCCTGCGGGAACTGGCGGATACCCTGGCGGATGCCTGCGGCACCGCGGCGGTGTTCACCGCCAGACCGGAGGGAGGACATGGGTTCTGCCTGGTGTCCCGGACAAAAGATTTGCGGCCGCTGGGCAGAGAGCTGACCCGGCGGCTCCATGGACGGGGCGGCGGAAAGCCAGGATACCAGCAGGGCAGCGTGAGCGCCGATGAAGGGGAAATCCGGGCGTTTTTTGCCAAACTGCCTGGAGATTGGGGAATCTGACCGGGAAAATCTGGTTTCTTTTCTGGGGTTTGTTCACAAAATCGACTTTTTTTCCCGACAAAGGTATGATATAATACGAAAAATCGGCTGTTTGTGCCTATTGGAAACTGAAGGAGATTGCAATGGGATTGTTTGATAAACTGTTCGGCACCCGCTCCCAGCGGGAAATCAAGAAAATTCAGCCTCTGGTGGATCAGATTCTGGCCCTTGAGGACAGCTATAAGGCCCTGAGTGAGGAAGAACTCCGGGGCAAGACTGCTCAGTTCAAGCAGCGGCTGGCGGAAGGGGAGAACCTGGATGACCTGCTGCCGGAGGCTTTTGCCACCGTGCGGGAGGCGGCGGACCGGGTGCTGGGCCTGCGGCCCTATCCGGTGCAGCTTATGGGCGGCATCATTCTGCATCAGGGGCGGATTGCGGAAATGAAGACCGGTGAAGGCAAGACCCTGGTGGCCATTCTGCCCAGCTACCTGAATGCCCTGACCGGGGAAGGCGTCCATGTGGTCACCGTCAACGACTACCTGGCCAAATATCAGTCCGAGTGGATGGGCAAGGTCTACCGCTATCTGGGCCTGACCATCGGCCTGGTGATTCCCGGCATGACGCCCCAGCAGCGCCGGCAGGCTTACGCCGCGGACATTACTTACTGCACCAACAACGAGCTGGGCTTTGACTACCTGCGGGACAACATGGCCATCTACAAGCAGGAGCTGGTTCAGCGGGGCCACGCTTTTGCCATCGTGGACGAGGTGGACTCCATCCTCATTGATGAGGCCCGGACCCCTCTGATCATCTCCGGCAAGGGAGAGGACTCTTCCCAGCTGTACCAGCGGGCGGACCAGTTTGTGGCCACCCTGCGCCGTCAGGTTTTTGCCAAGACCGACGAGAAGGAAGTCCAGGACGATTACGACTGCGACTATTTCGTGGATGAAAAGGCCCGCACCGTGTCCCTGACCGCCAAGGGCATCGAAAAGGCGGAGAAGTTCTTCGGCGTGGAGAATCTGGCGGATGCGGAGAACACCACCCTGAGCCACCACATCAACCAGGCCATGAAGGCCCGGGGCCTGATGAAAAAGGACATCGACTATGTGGTCAAGGACGGGGAAATCATCATTGTGGACGAGTTCACCGGACGTCTGATGTACGGCCGGCGGTACAACGAGGGCCTGCACCAGGCCATCGAGGCCAAGGAAGGGGTCACCGTGGCAGGGGAGAGCAAGACCCTGGCCACCATTACCTTCCAGAACTTCTTCCGGCTGTATCATAAGCTCTCCGGCATGACCGGTACGGCGCTGACGGAAGAAGAGGAATTTGCCGCCATTTACAAGCTGGATGTGGTGGAGATTCCCACCAACAAGCCGGTGATCCGGGTGGACCACCCGGATGTGGTGTACAAGACCGAGGCGGGCAAGTACCGGGCCATTGTCCAGCAGGTGAAAGCCTGCCATGAAAAGGGCCAGCCGGTGCTGGTGGGTACCATTTCCATTGAGAAGAGTGAACTGCTGAGCAAACTGCTGAAGCGGGAGGGCATCCCCCACCATGTGCTGAACGCCAAGCACCACGAGCTGGAGGCTCAGATTGTGGCCCAGGCCGGTCAGTTCGGCGCCGTGACCATTGCCACCAACATGGCAGGCCGTGGTACCGACATCATGCTGGGCGGCAACGCAGACTTCCTGGCCAAGGCGGAACTGGCCAGAACCGACCTGCCGGAGGAACTGCTCCGGGAGGCGGACTCCTTCGCTGAGACCACCGATCCGGAAGTCCTTGCGGTGCGGGCCAAATACAACGAACTGCTGAAAAAGCACAAGGAAGAGATTGCTGACGAGGCGGAGAAAGTCCGGGCCGCCGGCGGCCTGTTCATCATCGGTACCGAGCGCCACGAATCCCGCCGGATTGACAATCAGCTCCGCGGCCGGTCCGGCCGTCAGGGTGACCCTGGTGAGAGCCGGTTCTACCTGAGCCTGACGGACGATCTGATGCGGCTGTTCGCCACCGACCGGGTGATGGGCATGATGGACACCCTGGGCCTGGACGAGGACACCCCCATTGACGCCAAGATTCTCAGCAACGCTGTGGAAAACGCCCAGAAGAACGTGGAATCCCGGAACTTCCGGGCCAGAAAAAATGTGCTGGAATACGACGACGTGATGAACACCCAGCGTGAAGTGATCTACGCCCAGCGGCAGAAGGTGCTGGACGGCGAAGATCTGCGGGAGAACATGATGACCATGCTCCGCACGCTGGTGGACAGCAACGTGACCACCGCCCTCAGCGACAACGGCGGCGTGGCCAACGAAGCCGGGCTGCATCGTCTGGCGGCCATGATGGAGGGCATCTACTTTGCCCGGGGCACGCTGGCCTCCCGGAGCACCCAGCTGGAGGGCAAACCTGCTCAGGAAGTGGCGGACACGGTGTTTGAAATCGCCCAGCGGACCTACGAGGCCAAGGAAGCGACCTACTCTCCCCAGATCATGCGGGAGCTGGAACGGGTGGTCATGCTCCGGGTGGTGGACGAATACTGGATGGACCACATCGACGCCATGGACGAGCTGAAGCAGGGCATCGGTCTGCGGGCCTACGGTCAGCATGACCCGGTGGTGGCATATAAAGAAGAAGGTTTCCAGATGTTTGAGGCCATGATTCAGGCCATCCGGGAGGAGACCATCCGCCGGATGTTCCTGGTGCAGCTGCGGACCAACCAGGAGGTCAAGCGGGAGAAGGTGGCCAAGGAAACCGGCACCGGCGACAAGGCTACGGTGAAAAAAACGCCCATCCGCAAGGAGAAAAAGGTGGGCCCCAACGATCCCTGCCCCTGCGGCAGCGGCAAGAAATACAAAAAGTGCTGTATGCAGAAGGATAAGGCCGCCGGTCTGGACGGCTGATATCCCCCGTTCCCGGGAATTGTCCCGGTGCAGGAGATGCTTATGTCAATACAAACCATTCGCAGCGGTGCGCTGGAATATCGGACGGCAGAGGGAATATCCGTTCCCCACTGCTTTACCACCCGTCTGGGGGGCGTGAGCACCGGCAGCCAGGCCAGCCTGAATCTGGCGGTGGGCCGGGGCGATACCCTGGAAAATGTGGAAGAAAATCTGAAAATCCTGGCAAATACCCTGGGATTTGATCTGAAAAATCTGGTGATGACCCGGCAGACCCATTCGGATATCGTCCGGGCGGTGACGGCGGCGGATGCCAACGGCCCCTGCCACAGAGACTACCCCGAGTGCGACGGGCTGGTGACCAATACCCCCGGAGTGGCCCTGCTGGTGTTCACTGCCGATTGTACCCCCATCCTGCTCCACGACCCGGTCACCGGGGCGGTGGGAGCGGTTCACGCCGGATGGCGGGGGACGGTGCAGGCCATTGCCGCCAAGGCGGTGGAAGCCATGGCGGAACACTATGGCAGCAAGCCGGAGAATATCCGCTCGGCCATTGGTCCCAACATCGGTGCCTGCCATTTTGATACCCATCGGGATGTGCCCGATGCCCTGGAAGAAGCCCTGGGCAGCTGGGTCTGGAAGTGGATCTCCTGCCGGGAGGGGAAATACTTCCCCGATCTGAAGCAAATCAACAGTGAGATTCTCCGCCTGCATGGAGTGAAGCAGGTAGAGATCAGCGAAGAATGTACCTACTGTGCCCACCAGCGGTTCTGGTCCCACCGGTATACCAAGGGAGACCGGGGCTCCCAGGGGGCGTTGATCGTGTGCAGGGAGGTCTGCCTATGAAAAAAAGAACAGCATGGCTGCTGATTGTGGCGCTGGCCCTGTCTCTGGCGGGCTGCGGCCGGAAGATTGATAACTCCGCCTATGTGGCCACCGGCGATGCCATATTGATGGAAGGCCAGGATCCGGAGGACATCATGCCGGAGGAAGAGGACACCCAGGAGCTGACCCTGGCCTACTACCCCGATCTGAAGATGAACCCGCTGCTGGGCAGCGACTACACCAACCGGGTGCTGATGTCGCTGATGTATCAGGGCCTGTTTGCCGTGGACAGCAAGAAAAATCCCACCCCCATTTTGTGCGGCAGCTATCAGGTGTCCGCCAATCTGAAAAACTGGACCATCTATCTGGACTCCAGGGCAACCTTCTCCGATGGAACCCCGGTGACGGCGGAGGATGTGGTGGCCACTTACCAGTGTGCCATGGAAAATGACTACTACGCCAACCGGTTCTGCAAGCATCTGCTGGATGTGTCCGTCACGGAAAATGGCGGCGTCCTGTTCCAGCTGGACACGGCGATGGAGAATTTCCCCCTTTTGCTGGACGTGCCCATCCTGAAAGCGTCGGAAACCACTGCGGAACGCCCCCTGGGAACCGGCCCTTATGTCCTGTCCGAAGCGGCCAGCGGCGCCACGCTGCAGCGGAATGTGAACTGGTGGTGCGGGGATGTGAAAATTCCCGCCACGGACAAGGCGATCAACCTGGTGGCGGTTTCCTCCGTAGCCCAGGTCCGGGATGAGTTCCAGTTCGGGGACGTGAGCGTGGTCTGCACCAATCCCATGAGTGACTCTTTTGCCGAATATCGGTGCGACTATGAGCTGTGGGAAATCGAGAGCGGCTATCTGCTCTACCTGGGATGCAACATTCTCTACAGTGATTTCTTTGAGGACGGCACCCTCCGTACCAACCTGACCTATGCCATCGACCGGAAGACCCTGGCCCAGGAGGTTTACAAGGGCCTGGTGGAGCCGGTGACGCTGCCCTGTGCCCCCACGGAGACCTTTTACAGCACCTCCCTGGCAGCCAAATACGAGTATGATCCCATGCGGTTTGTCTCTTTCCTGGGCGGGTATAATATTCCCCGGGAGGATGGAGAGCAGCAGGAACTGGAACTGCTGGTGAACGCCGACGATTCCGCCCGGGTGACCATCGCCCGGGAAATTGCCGAATCCCTGACGGATCTGGGCCTGACCACGAAAACCGTGGAGTATGGCTCCACTGCTTTCAAAAATGCCCTTCATGCGGACAACTTTGACATCTACCTGGGCATGACCCGGCTGTCTCCCACCATGGACCTGACGGAGTTCTTCCGGAACTGGGGAGAAATGCACTGGGGCGGCCTGACCAACGAAAACCTGTACAATATGTGCAACAACGCCCTGGAAAACAGCGGCACCTACTATAACCTCTACCAGAAACTGGCAGATGACGGGCGGATTATCCCGCTGATGTTTGGTTACTACAATGTGTACGCCCAGCGCGGATTGCTGCCGGATCTGAATCCCTCCCGGGACAATGTGTTCTACTACTCCATCGGCAAGACCATGGACGGAGTGCGGATTGAGGCTCAGGCAGAGGAAACCCAGGAATAACCCGGTAAACGGCGGATTTTCCGCTTGAATTTACAATCACATTATACATTACGGAAAGGATGAGTTCCCATGAAGAAGATCCTTGCGCTGACCCTGGCCCTGACCCTGCTGCTGTGCGGCTGCGGCGGTGCCAATGCGGCAGCGCCTGAAACCACTGCGGCGGCTCCCACCGTGGAGCAGACCCAGGCTCCCACCACCGAGCCTACCACTGTGCCCACCACCGAGCCGGAGGTATACCGCAATCCCCTGAACGGTGAGGTCCTGGACGCACCGTTCACCGATCGGATTTTTGCCAATACCGTCAGCAATATGCAGGACAATCTGCCCCATGTGGGCGTGACTCAGGCGGATATCCTGATCGAGACCTTTGTGAACAAGAACAACATTATTCGCTGCCTGGCCCTGTTCAGCAATATTGAAGATGTGGAGGCCATCGGCTCCACCCGGTCCACCCGGCCCATTTTCAACCAGATTGCCCAGCACTATGATCTGGTGCTGTCCCACGCCGGCGGTTCCAGCCAGGCCCTGGATGATGCCAAGAGCCGGGGCATTGACAACTTCAACATCGATTCCTGGGAAGTCTCTTCTCAGGGAACTTCCTACCGGGATACGGAGTATAACCGCACCTATGAGAATACCCTCTTCGGTGTAGGCTCCGGCATCAAGGCCTATGCCGAGGCCCAGGGTGTTCAGATGAACCTGGAGCGGGACTACGGCCTGGAGTTCACCGAGAACGGAACGCCGGCAGACGGAGAAACTGCGGACACCATCTCCCTGGTGTTCACTTTTGAAGGCGCCAAGAAGGAAACCGTCATGACCTATGACGCCGAAGCCGGCAAGTATGTGTTCAACCAGTATGGCCAGGTGATGAAGGACCAGATCACCGACGAGACCGAGATGTTCACCAATGTGATCATCATGAACACGCAGATCAGCACCACCGGCATCTACCATATCGCCGACTTCAATGCCGGCGGCACCGGCTACTATGCAAACGGCGGCAAGATCATCCCCATTACCTGGACCTGTGACGCAGACACCGAGCCCTTCCGCTTCTTCCACGAAGACGGCACCCCCCTGGAAATCGGTGTGGGCAACAGCTATATTGCCATTGCGCCCGACGGTTCTCCCGTGACCTATACCGCCGCCGAGCCCGTGGCGGAGACCACTGCCGCCACCACAGCGGAATAACCCGATCAGCCGGAGCGTTTCTCAGGAAGCGCTCCGGCTTTCTGATGGAGAAATTTGGACAATTTGCGTTAAAATTTATAAAAATGAAAGATCATTTTTGCAAATTTTATACTTTACATCCGGTAAAGGCTATAGTATAATGAATCCGTACGGAGTTATCGAATTCTGTACCCGTAAGTTAGAATATGCTGCGCTGCAGCAATAAAATGGAGGAATTTACATGTCTGTTAAAGTCGCAATTAACGGTTTCGGCCGTATCGGCCGGCTGGCTTTCCGCCAGATGTTCGGCGCTGAAGGCTTTGAAGTCGTGGCCATCAATGACCTGACCTCTCCGAAGATGCTGGCTCACCTGCTGAAGTACGATTCCACCCAGGGCAACTACGTTTCTCAGGGTCACACTGTGGAAGCTGGCGAGGACAACATCGTTGTCGACGGCAAGAAGATCACCATCTACGCAAAGGCCAACGCCGCTGAGCTGCCCTGGGGCGAGCTGGGTGTGGACGTTGTGCTGGAGTGCACCGGTTTCTACACCTCCAAGGCCAAGGCTCAGGCTCACATCGATGCCGGTGCCAAGAAGGTCGTTATCTCCGCTCCTGCCGGCAATGACCTGCCCACCATCGTATATAACGTCAACCATGAGACCCTGACCAAGGAAGACAACATCATCTCCGCTGCTTCCTGCACCACCAACTGCCTGGCTCCCATGGCCAAGGCTCTGAACGACCTGGCTCCCATCGAGTCCGGCATTATGTGCACCATCCACGCCTACACCGGCGACCAGATGACCCTGGACGGCCCCCAGCGTAAGGGCGACCTGCGTCGTTCCCGCGCTGCTGCCGTGAACATCGTGCCCAACTCCACCGGCGCTGCCAAGGCCATCGGCCTGGTTATCCCCGAGCTGAAGGGCAAGCTGATCGGCGCTGCTCAGCGTGTTCCCACCCCCACCGGCTCCACCACCATCCTGAACGCTGTGGTGAAGGGCCATGTGACTGTGGAGCAGATCAACGCTCAGATGAAGGCTGAGGCCACCGAGTCCTTCGGCTACAACGAGGACGAGATCGTCTCCTCCGACATCATCGGCATGCGTTACGGCTCCCTGTTCGACGCCACCCAGACCATGGTGGTGAACCTGGACAACGGCACCTCTCAGGTGCAGGTCGTGTCCTGGTACGACAACGAGAACTCCTACACCAGCCAGATG
>DSLFC04101__coassemble_780_pt1 | contig 18602 bp, 18 predicted proteins | sample DSLFC04101__metabat2_low_PE_049 | metagenome-assembled genome bin DSLFC04101 | reverse complement strand
GCAGGGGCTTGGTGGTGCCGAACTCGTCCACCTGGGAGTTGGCAACGCCGTCCAGGACCTTGACGATGGCTTCCAGGGAGTAGCCCACCCGGGCGTTCTGCTTCTGGTTGGGAATGTTGACCAGCTCGGGCTTCCGGTTGACGAAGTTCTCCACGGCCATCTTCACGATTGCCTTGGCGTTCTCACCGGCGGTCTCGGCATGGAACTGGATGAACTCGGAGTCGGGCATCCGGGCGATGGGAGAGGTGGTGACGAACTTGGTGTGGAAGCACTTGCTCAGGGGGCCCAGAGCGGGGAAGATGCACTGGATGTCCACCACGATGGCTTCGCAGGCGCCGGTGAGGACCACGTTCTCCTGGTTCAGGAAGTTGCCCGCCATGGGGATGCCGTGACGCATGGCCACTTCGTTGGAGGTGCAGCACACGCCGGAAACGGTGATGCCCTTGGCGCCCAGGCTCTTGGCCAGGGCGATCATCTCGGGATCGTTGGCGTAGTAGACGATCATCTCGGACAGGGAGGGATCATGGCCGTGGACTACGATGTTGACGTTGTCCTTCTCCATGACGCCGATGTTGGCGGTGGTATCCACAGGCTTGGGAGTGCCGAACATGACATCGGAGAACTCGGTGCCCATCATGGAACCGCCCCAGCCGTCGGACAGACCGGCCCGCAGGGACTGACGGATCAGAGCCTCCGGCAGGGAGGAGCAGCCCATGTGGGTCATATGCATGGCGGTGGAAATCTCCCGGTCGATGGCCCGGGGGGTGATCCCGGCGGCATCCCACAGATCCTGGGTATGCTGAGGAGCCCGCTTGGCGAAACGCTGGGTGCCGAAGGGCTTGCCGTACTCCAGCAGGCCGATCTCGGCCATCTCATGAGCCAGATCGTAGATATCCTTACCCTCGGTCTCCACGCCCCATTCCTTGGCGATGCGGATCAGCTTATCGGGATCCTTGATCTGATAGTTGCCGCCCTCCTTGGTCTGGTACAGGGTGTGCATGATTTCCCGGCCGTGGTCGGAGTGCGCAGCGGTGCCGCCTACGGTGAAGCGCAGGTAGTTACGGCCTACAATGCCGTGGACGTCGCAGCCGCAGATGCCCCGGGGGGCCTTCTTGGTGATGCGGCAGGGACCCATGGAGCAAATACGGCAGCAGGTGCCGGATTCGCCGAAGCCGCAGTGAGGAGTCTGGTTCTTGACCCGCTGCTGCCAGGTGTCAGCGCCAACCTTCTGTGCATTTTCCAGCAGAGAGTTGGTGGCAGCTTCCATCTCCTCGATGGTGGTTAAAGATGCCCAATCCTTCAAAGTGATTTCCTCCTAATCAATTTTCTTCAGAAAAACAAACGTACCATCCGCTGCGTCCGTAAAAACGGACGCAGTGTTTCGATAATATTTTACCAATACATATTCCGATTGTCAATCGTGGATTTGACCACATTTGACGCTTTTTTTCCATCCCCCACCCGGGGTTTTTTGTTCATGTTTTTAAGCGCTACTAGATATTGTATTTTTAGGGAAAACTTGTCACAATATCCGGTGGTTATTTGAATTTTTCTTGAATTCTTTTGGAAGCACTGGAACTTTTCTTTATTCTATGGTATACTGTGCGTATGTTTAGACTGCCGGAGTTTACCCAACGGCAGACAGCTGGAACGGAGAGTATGGTATGCTGGAATTATTGTCCCCCGCCGGCTCCATGGAGGCGCTGCGGGCCGCGGTGCAGAACGGAGCCAACGCGGTTTATCTCGGCTGCGGCAGCTTTAACGCCCGGCAGAGCGCAAAGAATTTCACCCCCCAGACCCTGGTGGAGGCAATCAAATATTGTCATATCCGGGGGGTTCAGGTTCATCTGGCGGTGAACACCCTGGTGGCGGACCGGGAGATGAGGGAAGTGGCGGAGCTGATCCGGCACGCCGCCCAGAACAACGTGGACGCCTTCATCGTCCAGGACCTGGGGGTGGTGCAGCTGTGCCGCCAGATTGCTCCCAAGGTGCCCATCCACGGCTCCACCCAGATGACGGTTCACTCCCTGGCAGGGGTGCAGCTGTGCGCAGCCATGGGCATGCGCCGGGTGGTTCTGAGCCGGGAGCTGACCCGGGAGGAGATTCGCTACATCTGCGCCGGTTCTCCCATTGAAATTGAGGTATTTGCCCATGGAGCGCTGTGCATGTGCTATTCCGGGCAGTGCTATATGTCTGCGGTGATCGGCGGTCGCTCCGGCAACCGGGGCCGGTGTGCCCAGCCCTGCCGGCAGAGCTACGGCTACGGCCGGTGGCAGGAAAAGTATCCCCTGAGCCTGAAGGACAACTGCCTGGTGCACTACCTGCAGGAGCTGCAGGCCATGGGCGTGGCCTCCATCAAGCTGGAAGGGCGGATGAAGCGGCCGGAATATGTGGCCACCGTCACCGCGGTTTACCGCAAGGCCCTGGACGAGGGGGCGGTAACCAGACCCATGATGGACGCCCTGATGACGGCCTTCAACCGCCAGGGCTTTACCGACGGCTACTACACCGGCCGGGTGGACCAGAAGATGTTCGGCGTCCGCCAGGAGACCCAGGAGGACGGCCAGTGGCTTCAGGCCGCCCGGCAGTCCTACGAGGCGGGAGAAACCCCTCTGGTGGACCTGAAATTCTACGCCGCCGTGACGGTGGACGGCAGCTACCTGACGGCCACCGACCCGGAGGGCCGGGTCTGCCGCAGCGACGGCCCCCGGCCGGAGCTGGCCCGGAACCTGCCCCTCACCGGGGCCATGGTGGCCGAGCGGGTGGCCAAAACCGGCGGCACCCCCTTCCGCTGCGCCGAGGTGCGCACCCATGTGGAGCCGGGGCTGATCATCTCCGCCTCCGCCATCAACGCCATGCGCCGGGATGTGCTGAATCAGCTCACCGCCCTGCGGGCCCGGCGGGACGAGCAGCCCATCCGCAAACCCAAGGCCCCTTCCCAGCAGCGGGGCGGCCGGGGCCTGCCCGGACTGACCGTCCAGGTCACCACCCGGGAGCAGCTGACTCCCACCTTGCTGAATCTGGAAACCGCCATGCTCTATGTGCCGCTGCACATCCTGCTGGAGGATGACGCCACCACCTTGCGCCTGGTCCAGCGGGGACGGCTGGCGGTGGCTCTGCCCCGGATTGTCCACGACGGGGAGCTGCCCAAGCTCACCGCCGGGCTGCGAAAGCTCCGGGATCTGGGAGTGAAGGACGCCCTGGTGGGCAACCTGGGCCTGCTGGCCCCGGTCCGGGAGGCCGGCATGCGGATTCACGGGGACTTCGGCCTGAATATTTACAATTCCCGGTCCATGGATGTGATGAAGGAACTGGAACTGACCTCCGCTACGGTGAGTTTCGAGATGACCCTGCCCCAGATCCGGGATCTGAGCAAGCCGGTGAACGCGGAGCTGATTGCCTACGGCCGTCTGCCCCTGATGCTTACCGAGCACTGCCTGATCCATGGACGCACCGGCGAGTGCACCTGCCACCTGGGACTGACCAAGCTCACCGACAAAACCGGGGCGGATTTCCCCATCATCCGGGACGGAGACAGCTGCCGCAGCGTGCTGCTCAACGGCAAGAAGCTCAGCTGGCTGGACCGGCAGGACGACCTGGCCAAGGTGGGGGTCTGGGCAATCCGCCTGTACTTCACCACGGAAAACTCCCGGGAGGTGGACCGGGTGATGAACGATTACCTGAGTCCCGCGCCCATGGACCCCGGCGCCTGTACCCGGGGGCTGTACTTACGGGGTGTGGAATGACCCCATTCTTTCGCGAAAGGACCTTAACGCAATGCAACTGATATTGGCATCCTCCTCCCCACGGCGGAGGGAACTGCTTGGGCTGTTCGGCATCCCCTTTGTGATCCGGGCAGCGGATATTGACGAAACCATGGACCCCGGTCTGCCTCCGGAGCAGGAGGTGGCCCGGGTCAGCCGGTGCAAGGCCCTGGCGGTACCCCGGCAGGCGGACGACGTGGTGATTGCCGCGGATACCATTGTGGTCTGTGAAGGCCGGGTGCTGGGCAAGCCCCACTCTCCCCGGGAGGCGGAGGAAATGCTGACGCTGCTCTCCGGCCGGGATCACCAGGTGATGACCGGCTGCACCATTGCGGCAGGGGAGCGGGTGCAGACTTTTACCGAAATCACCGATCTTCATTTCCGCCCCCTGGAGCCGGAGGAAATCCGGCGCTATGTGGAAAGCGGCGAACCCATGGACAAGGCCGGGGCCTATGGCATCCAGGGGGGAGCAGCCCTGTTCTGCCGGCGGATGGAGGGCGATTATTATAATGTGATGGGACTTCCGGTGTGCCGGCTGTGGCAGCAGCTGCGGCATCTGGCGCCGGAACTGATGGAGGCGGATGTATGAGAAATCTGTTCAACACCCGGGTGAAAGTCATCCTGGTGATTGCGGCGCTGCTGACGGCTGGCCTGGCCATCCTCAGCGGCATTACCAATGTGACGGTGCCGGATCTGATCGTCCAGGGCATTCTGGCCCCCTTCCGGGCGGCGGGGACGGCCCTGACCACCACGGCGGAAAAATACTATGGCTATATGTTCCGGTATGAGGCTCTGGCAGCCCAGAACGAGGTGCTGGAGGAGCAGATCGCCCAGATGGAGGACGTGGCCCGACAGGCCGACTCCGTCACCCGTGAAAACGAGCGGCTCCGGGCGCTGCTGGATCTGAAGGCCACCAAGGAGAGCTATCAGCTGGTGGATGCCTACATCATCGGCTGGAGCTCCACCGACTGGGAGAATACCCTGACCATCAACCGGGGCACCTCCTCGGGAATTCAGGAGAATATGTGTGCCATCACCGCCAACGGCGAAGTGGTGGGCCTGGTGACCGCCGCCGGTCCCAACTGGGCGGAAGTGACCACGGTGCTGGACTCCACCCTGGAAATTTCCGGCACCATCGCCACCTCCGGCTATAACGGCATGGTCCGGGGCGGCTATGTGGACGGTCACGAGACCTTGCTGCAGATGAACTATCTGCCTTCCTCCGCCATCATCCGCAACCAGGACCAGGTGGTGACCTCCGGTTCCACGGTGTACCCCCGGGGCCTGATCATGGGCTATGTGGTGGATGCCGGCTATGAGGATACGGGCGTTGCCAAGTTCGCCCTGCTGGACCCGGCGGCGGACATCAACGCCCTGGAGCAGGTGTTCATCATCACCCAGTACACCACCGAGACAGCCACCACCGGAACCGGCACCGGAGATACCGCCGCGGACAGCACCACTGCCACCCAGCCGGTTCAGGAAACCCAGGCCACCCTGCCCACGGTACCCTCTACTGCTCCGGCGGGAGACGGATCTGACACCCTGCCGGTGGGCAATGTAGGCTGAGGTGGGTTATGGCGAAAAAACGACGCAACCGTTCTTCGGAGTTCAAGCCGGACCCCAAAGCCGCAACCTGGGTGAAAACCTTCCGGCTGACGGCGCTGCAGCGGCTCCGCCTGACCAAGTGGCTGCTGTATGTGCTGACCATTGTGGGGTGCCTGGTGGTGCAGGATGTGATCATGAGCCGGATCCGGCTGTTCGGCGCCACCACAGACCTGGCCGTGTGCGCCATTATTCTGATTACCATTCTGGAGGGCACGGAAGTGGGCACGGTGTTTGTGCTGATCGCTTCCACCTGCTATTACTTCTCCGGCAGTGCGCCGGGGGCCTATGTCATCGCCCTGCTGACCTTCCTGAGCACCGGGGCGGGAATGCTGCGGCAGCTGTACTGGCACCGCAGCCGGGGCTCGATCCTGCTGTTTTCCGGCATCACCATTGTGCTGTATGAGCTGGGGCTGTTTGTGGTAGGCGTTACCAACGGCCTGACCATTGCCACTCACCTGGGAGCGTTCCTGCTCACCGGCTTTTACAGCGTGCTGGCGATGATTCCCCTTTATTCCCTTGTTTATAAAATTGGCCTGATTGGAGGTAACACATGGAAAGAATAAGCCGTTTTCGCGCTGCATTGTTCCTGGTATTGTTCGCTTTTATTCTGACCTTGTTTGCCGGCAAACTGTTCATGCTGCAAATCGTGGAAACCGACGGCAATACCGACAACACCCAGACATACACCACTCTGACCACCGTCCGTGCCGCCCGGGGCGATATCCTGGACCGCAACGGCAACGTGCTGGTGGGCAACCGGGCGTCTTATGACCTGGTGTTCAACCACTACGTGATCAAGTCCTATTCCGACCGGAATGAGGCACTGTACCGGCTGGTGCAGAAGTGCCGGGAGCTGGGCATTACTTACAACGATCACTTCCCCGTCACCCAGACCCAGCCTTTTGAATACACCCTGACCTCCATGGCCAGCACCTGGCAGAATAACTTCCTGCTGTACATGTCCGACCGGGGCCTGGACCCGGATATCACCGCCCCGCTGTTGGTGCAGCGGCTGCGGAGCAGTTACGACATTCCCGAGGACTGGTCGGACACCGACGCCCGGGCGGTCATCGGATTTTTGTACGAGTTTGACCTGCGGGGCTTTACCAACCTGCCCACCTATACCTTCATGGAGGACGTGTCCGATGAGAATCTGTCCGCCATCCTGGAGCTGAATACCCCCGGCCTGATGGTGGAATCCTCCACCGTCCGGGAATACCACACCAAATACGCTGCCCATGTGCTGGGCTATCTGGGCGGCATGGACGATGCCGACTGGGCCAAGTACAAGGAACTGAACTACTCCATGGACGCCATGATCGGCCAGTCCGGCTTTGAGGAAGCCTTTGAAGACTACCTCCACGGCATTGACGGCACCCGTGTGGACGTGGTCAGCCGTGACGGCGCCATCATCAAGCAGTACTACGCCAAGGAATATGACGACAACGGCAACGTCATCGGCGAGAAGACTCCGGTGGCGGGCAACAACGTGGAAACCACCCTGGACATCAAGATCCAGCAGGTGGCGGAGGATGCCCTGGAGGAAACGATTCTGCGGATTCGGGATCCCTTGATCAACGTCGAAGACGGCGAGAACGTAGGCCACGACGCCCAGGGCGCGGCGGTGATTGTGATGGAGTGCAAGACCGGAAACATTCTGGCCTGCGCCAGCTATCCCACCTACAATCTGGCCACCATGAATGAAGACTGGGACGAGATCGTCAGCAACGAGTATAACCCCTTCTTTAACCGGGCCTTCGGCGCGGAATACGCCCCCGGCTCCACCTACAAAATGTGTACCCTGATTGCCGCTATGGAAAACCGGAATTCGAAGGGCGAATGGATTCTGTCTCCCGGAGAGACCATTGACGACCAGGGCGTGTTCACCAAGTACCCCGGATTCGCTCCTGCCTGCTTGTTCTGGACCAACAGCCGTGCCGTCCACAAGACCCCGGACGGCGGCCCCATCGATGCCACCTGGGCGCTGTGCTACTCCTGCAACTATTTCTTCTATGAGCTGGGCGAGCGGTACACCTGGGAAATGGTGGATGAAACCGCCCAGGCCCTGGGCCTGGGAGAGCCCACCGGCATTGAGCTGGTGGAGAAGACCGGCTACCGGAACACCCCCGAGCGGAAGCAGGAAGTCTACGGCGCCGGCGCCGACTCCGTCTGGGGCGCAGGCGACAAGATCCTGGGCGCCATCGGTCAGGGCGAAAACCGGTTCACCCCCCTGCAGCTTTGTGTCTATGCCTCCACCCTGGCCAACAAGGGCACCCGGATGAAGGCCACCTTCCTGAGCCGGGTGGTGTCTTCGGACTACCGGACCCTGATCAAGGAAAACGAGCCTCAGATCCTCTCCCAGCTGGAGATGCAGTCTACCACCATCAACACCTACTGGGAAGGAATGCGGATGGTTATCACCAAGGCCGGCGGTACTGCCAACAAGTATTTCGGCGGCTGGGGCGACCAGTACGCCGATGAAGACGGCGTGTGGCCCCTGAAGGATGAAGTCATCGTCTATGCCAAGACCGGCACCGCCGAGCACGCATCCGGCGGTTCCGACCATGGTGCGTTTGTGTGCTTCTCTCACAAGGCGGGAGAGACCGAACCGGACGTGGCCATCGCCATCTTCGGCGAAAAGGTGGCCCACGGTGCTTCTCTGGCCCCGGTGGCGGAAAAGATTCTGCTGTCCTACTACGAAATGCAGGCGGCCAGCGAAGTCACCGCTTTTGAAAACCAGGTGGGCTGATTCCCTTCTGAAATACCGGTGCGCAGCTCGAAAGAGCTGCGCACCATTTTATGCCCGAAATCCCTGGGGGCACTCCGAAGAGACTGCCCGCCCTGTGATGCCGGGGATTTCCGTGGGCAGCCCGGAAGGGCTGCCCAATTTTTACGATGCCGGGGGAAACTTGGTATAGGTCTTTCCGCCCCGGACACTGACGCCCCGGAGCCGGGCCAGATCCCCCACGGTGACCAGGGTGTAGCCCTGTTCCTGCAGCACGTCCACAATGTCCAGAGCCGCCTGGACGGAACTGTCGGACATATCGTGCAGCACCACAATGTCTCCATCGTGGATGTGGCTCAGCACCGCTTTTTCGATGGCGGCGGCGCTGTGGGTAGCCCAGTCCTGGGGATCCACAGACCAGTTGAGGATCGCCAGACCCCGGACTTCGGCCACCTGCCGCACTGCGTCACTGCAGCAGCCCCCCGGGGGACGGAAGAATTGGGGAACATATCCTCTGGGCAGCAGAGCCTGGCAGTCGGAAAGCTCCTGGGCAATGTCCCGGCGGCTCATGTCCTTCATGGATTTGTGGCTGTAGCCGTGAAGGCCGATTTCGTGCCCCTCGTCCACCATCCGCTGGGTGATGTCCGGATACTGCTCCATCCGGTAGCCGCACAGCAGGAACGTGGCCTCCACCCCACGCTCCTGAAGCCCGTCCAGCAGCGTTCGGGTAAACCGGCCGGAGGGGCCGTCATCAAAGGTCAGCGCCACATATTTTGCCCCGGCGGCAGCCTGGGCAGGCAGCGCCAGAAATCCCAGGCATAAAATCAGTGTCAGCACGCGCCGCATAAAAATCCCTTCCTTTCGTTTGGGATAGAAAATCTTTGACTCAGTTTGAAAAATGGGGTATAGTAAGGGGTGGAGGGTTGCGGTATGAATTTGCTTTGTCCCATTTGTGCATCGCCCCTGAGCCGGGAAACCGGCTGCTGGCGATGTCCCAATCAGCACAGCTTTGACATTGCCCGGCAAGGTTATGTCAACTTGCTCCCGGTGAACCAGAAGCATTCCCTGCACCCGGGGGACACCCAGCTTCAGGTGGCCGCCCGGCGGGAATTCCTGGACGGCGGATTCTACCAGCCCATTGCCCACACCCTGATTGAAGCAGCCCGGGCCCGGTCCATCCAGGGAGAGATTCTGGATGTGGGCTGTGGGGAGGGCTACTACTCGGCCCAGTTGGCTCAGGCGCTGAATCTGCCCCTGACCGGTCTGGACATCTCCAAAGAGGCGGTGCGCCGGGCGGCGGGGAAGTACAAAGGGTATCAGTGGCTGTGCGCTACCGCTTCCCATATTCCCGTACCCGACGGCAGCGCCGGACTGGTGATGAGCCTATTCGCCCTGACAGTGCCCCAGGAGTTTCACCGGGTGCTTGCTCCCGGAGGGTATTTCTTCCAGGTGCTGGCGGAATCGGATCACCTGCTGGGTCTGAAATCCATCATCTATGACCAGGTGACGGAGAAAGCGCCCCAGGAGATTCCGGAACTTCCCGGCTTTACCCTGGAAGAAACCGTGCCCGTCCGCTTTTCCTTTACGGTGGAAGGGCGGCAGGTACATAACCTGCTTGCCATGACCCCTCATTGGTTCCGCATCAGCAAGGAGGGGGCAAAAAGACTGGAAGAAACACCCAGCCTGACCGATACCGCAAGCTGTGTTCTCTCTGTGTTCCGCCGGGATTAACTTGCCCGCCCTGTTTGGGAAATATGTCTGGAAAATAGTCGAAAAATTGATAATAAACTGCTTTTTAACGGGGATTTTCCCGGAAAATGCCAAGTAAACGGAGACCAATTTATGCTGGAAAAACTGCAGGCACTGTGCAGCCGCTATGAAGAGCTGTGCGCCAAGTCCGAGCAGCCGGACTTCTACGCCGACCCCAAGAAAGCGGCCCGGCTGATCAAGGAGAAGAATGATCTGGAACCCATCGTGCTGACCTATCAGGATTATCGGAAGGCCCTGCAGGACATGGAGGAAGCCCAGGAACTGATGGCCGATCCGGAGATGAAGGAGCTGTGCCAGGAGACCTACGTCCAGGCCAAGCAGCGCCGGGAGGAACTGCATGACAAGCTTCAGATTCTGCTGCTGCCCAGGGACCCCAATGATGACAAAAGCGTGATTGTGGAGATCCGGGGCGGCGTGGGCGGGGAGGAGAGCGCCCTGTTTGCCCACAGTCTGTTCCGGATGTACGCCATGTACGCCGCCAAAATGGGCTGGAAGCTGGAACTGATGAACTATAACGAAACCGAACTGGGTGGCGTGAAGGAAGCGGACTTCGTCATCGAGGGCCGGGGAGCCTACTCAAGGCTCAAATATGAGTCCGGGGTTCACCGGGTCCAGCGGGTGCCGGAGACGGAGTCCGGGGGCCGGGTCCATACCTCCACCGCTACCGTGGCGGTGCTGCCGGAGATGGAGGAAGTGGATGTGCAGATCAACCCGGCGGACATTGAAATGCAGGTCTACCGGGCCAGCGGCGCCGGTGGCCAGCACGTGAACAAGACCTCCTCCGCCGTCCGGCTGATTCACAAGCCCACCGGCATTGTGGTGGCCTGCCAGGAGGAGCGCAGCCAGGTCCAGAACCGGGAAAAATGTATGCGGATGCTGGCCAGCAAGCTCTACGAAATCGAGCAGAGCAAGCTGGACGAGACCATCACCGGCATGCGCCGGAGCCAGGTGGGCACCGGCATGCGCAACGAGCGCATCCGCACCTATAATTTCCCCCAGGGCCGGGTTACCGACCACCGGGTGAATCTGACCCTGTACCGCATTGACGCGGTGATGGACGGGGATCTGGATGAGATTATCAACGCTCTGGCCACAGCAGACCAGGCAGAGAAATTGAAGAACGCGAAGTGAGGAAATGATGGTGAAAAAAGAATTCCGCACCGATTCTCCGGAGCAGACCGAGGCTCTGGGGGCCGCCCTGGGGCGGGTGATTCCCCCGGGGACAGTGCTGGCCTACCGGGGAGATCTGGGGGTAGGGAAGACTGCCTTTACCCGGGGATTGGCCCGGGGCCTGGGATACCCGGAGCCGGTGACCAGCCCCACCTATACCATTGTCAACGAGTACATCGGAGGCCGACTGCCTCTGTTCCATTTCGATATGTATCGGCTGGGGTCTTCCGAGGACCTGTGGGACATCGGCTGGGAGGACTATCTGGAGCGGGGCGGGGTGTGCGCCGTGGAGTGGAGCGAGAATGTCTCCGATGCCCTGGAGGGCGCCCTCACCGTCTCCATTGAAAAGCTGGGGGATACCCGGCGGAACATCATTCTGGAAGGAGGGGAGTACCTTGCTGATCTTGGCCTTTGAAACCAGCGCCAAGGCCGCGTCTGTGGCCCTGTGGGGGGAGGAAAAGCTTCTGGGGGAGAGCTACCAGAATACGGGGCTGACCCACAGCCAGACCCTGATGGTCATGGCCCAGGACCTGCTGAACCAGTGCGGCAAAACCGTGACGGATGTCACCGCCGTGGCGGTGGCGGAAGGCCCCGGCTCCTTTACCGGGGTGCGCATCGGCATGGCTGCCGCCAAGGGCTTTGCCTGGGGCGGGAACATCCCCTGCTATGGGGTCAGCACCCTGGAGGCCATGGCGGAGCATCTGGGGGTGTATGAAGGATATGTGTGCCCCTGCATGGACGCCCGGCGCAGTCAGGTGTACAACGCCCTGTTCCGGGCGGAAGGCGGGAAGCTGACCCGGTTGGCTCCGGATCGGGCTATCTCTCTGGCGGAGCTGGAAGGGGAACTGAAAGCCCTGGACGGACCTATCTTCCTGGTGGGAGACGGAAGCCTGCTGTGCCGCAGGACGCTGAGCCTGCCCAACCTGGTGCTGCCGCCGGAACATCGGATGCACCAGCGGGCGGACGGTGTGGCCATTCTGGCCGCCCGGAAGATTGCCGCCGGGGAGCCGGGAGACGCCGCTGCCCTGGTGCCCAACTATCTGCGGCTGAGCCAGGCGGAGCGGGAACGGCTGGAACGGGAACAATCTGCCGCCAGGGGATAACCCGGCGGAGAAACATCGGAAAATTCATGGATAAAAGGAGATAAAGACAATGGCAAATGTTCATATTTTGGAGCATCCTCTGATCCAGCACAAGCTGGCCATTCTGCGCAGCAAGGACACCCCGGTGAAGGAATTCCGGGAATTGGTGGGAGAGATTGCGGGCCTCATGTGCTACGAAGCCACCCGGAATCTGCCCACGGAGGAAGTCACCGTGGAAACCCCCATCACCACCGCCAAGTGCCGGATGCTTTCCGGAAAAAAGCTGGCCATTGTTCCCGTCCTGCGGGCGGGCCTGGGCATGGTGGACAGCATGGTGGCGCTGATTCCTTCGGCGAAAATCGGCCACATCGGACTGTACCGGGACCCGCAGACCCACAAGCCGGTGGAATATTACTGCAAGCTGCCCGAGGACATCGAAAACCGGGTGGTGTTTGTGGTGGACCCCATGCTGGCCACCGGCGGTAGCGCTGTGGCGGCCATTGATTTCCTGAAGCAGCACGGCTGCCGGAGCATCATCATGATGAACATCATCGGCTGCCCGGAGGGTGTGGCGGCAGTGCAGAAAGCCCATCCGGATGTGGAGATTTACCTGGCGGCCCTGGACGAAAAGCTCAACGAGCGCGCCTACATCGTCCCCGGCCTGGGCGACGCCGGAGATCGGATCTTCGGCACCAAGTAAGACCGGGGCGCTCTCCAAAATGCGGCAGGGAAAAGCCGGGAGAATGTATAAGAATTGCTAAATATTTGCACAATTTGTTGCAAAGGCCGTGCCCCTGTGATACAATTGCCTGGAATTCTGATTTTGGAGAGAATGCTCATGCTGCTGCATTATTTTCTGTGTTTTCTGGTGTCCATGGTTCCCCTGATTGAACTGCGGGGAGCCATTCCCTATGCCGTGGGAATGGGCCTGGACTATTTTACCGCCCTGGGCGTGTGCGTCATCGGCAACATGATGCCGGTGCCGATCATTTATCTGTTCGCCCGGAAGGTGCTCCACTGGGGCATGGACAAGAAGTATATCGGCAAGTTCTTCACCTTCTGTGTAAACAAGGGAGAGCGGGCCGGTCAGAAGCTGACGGAGCGGGCGGGCAGAAGCGGGCTGTTCCTGGCACTGCTGCTGTTTGTGGGGATTCCCCTGCCGGGCACCGGCGCCTGGACGGGAACCCTGGCGGCGTCTTTTTTGGATATGGGCTTCAAGTCCGCCACACTGGCGGTGTGCCTGGGGGTGGTGCTGGCGGGCATCATCATGGGCGTGGTGAGCGTGACCGGCGTGCATATCTTTGGACTGTGAACAACGAATAACGGGAGGAATGAAACATGGCGGATTGTCTGTTCTGCAACATTATCGCGGGGAGTATCCCCTCCAACAAGGTCTATGAGGACGAAACGGTCTTCGCCTTCCGGGACATTGCGCCCCAGGCGCCCACCCACATTCTGGTGATCCCCAAGGTCCACCTGGACAGCGTGGATGCGGTTACCCCGGAAAACAGCCCGGTGGTGGCCCACATTTTTGAGGTGATTCCCCAGATCGCCAAGGCCGAGGGCCTGGAAAACGGCTACCGGGTGGTGAGCAACTGCGGCGCCGATGCCGGTCAGACGGTACGCCACCTGCATTTCCATATTCTGGGGGGCAAGCCTTTGGCCCTGGAAATGGCCTGAGCCTGGAGATGGCCTGAGACAGATCAGAAGCCGGAAGCGGACCGAACATGTCCGCCTCCGGCTTTCTTCTTGACAATTTTCCATTTTTCGCTATAATGGTCCATAGTTCGCACCGCAAATTGAGTCTTCGGGGGGCCGGACGCATCCGGCTGAGATTGGGCTTTGTGGCCCTGACCCGTGAACCTGATACGGCTAGTACCGTCGGAGGGAAAGATGCACATATGAGATACCACTGCGTGTCGCATTGCACCTGGACGGGTTTGCAATGCGGCATTTTTTGCAGGAGGTAGAATTCTCATGAACAACAAGACAAAACGGCTGACCGAGAGCGCCATGCTCATTGCTCTGGCTGTGGTGCTGGAGTTCGCCGGCAGAATGGTGATTCCCCCCATGCCCTTCGGCGGCCAGCTGACCCTGGTGAGCATGCTGCCCATTGTGCTGATCTCCTATCGCCATGGGGTGAAGTGGGGCCTGACCGCAGGCTTTGCCTACTCCCTGGTGCAGATGGCCATGGGCGCCGACACCGTTACCGCCGCCTTCCAGCCCGGCTATTTCGGCGACGGAACCATGGTGGTGAACGCAATCCTGATGTGCCTGCTGGATTATGTGCTGGCTTACACGCTGCTGGGTCTGGGCGGCATCTTCCGGGATAAAATCGCCAACCGGGGCGTTGCCCTGATGGCCGGTTCCCTGGTGGCACTGGGCGCACGGTATGTGGCCCACATCCTGTCCGGCTACATCCTCTTTGCCAGCTATGCCGAGTGGTTCTTCACCCAGGAAGGCTTCCCCGCCTGGGGTGCCCAGCTGGTGCAGACCATGAGCCCCAGCGCCCTGGGCCTGCTGTACAGTGTGGTGTACAACGGAATGTACATGGTGCCGGAGATGATCCTCACCGCCGTGGTGGCGGTGCTCATCGCCCGGGTGCCCAAGATTGTGACCAAAGTCAGCTGAACATCTGCGCCTCCGGAATTTCTCCGGAGGCGCAGATTTACTTTTGTTGACATCGCCGGAACCTTCCTGATATAATGAGAGAAAAACAGGAAAAGAGGGGAGCGTCATGGCAACGTATAAATGTCCCAGCTGCGGCAAGCCCTACAACGGCAAAAAATGCCGCAGCTGTCTGTATGAAACCTTCACCGAGGAAATTACCCACGGGCTGCATACCCACCAGGGAGAACCCCTGGTCATTGACGAACCGGTGCGCCGTCCCATCCGGCGGAAGAATCCCTTCGTCTGGGACAAGCGCACCCGCAACAGCAAAAACAAATTCTCCTGGGTGGGTGTGGCGCTGGTGCTGATCATTGTCCTGGCGGAGCCGGTGATCGGCGGGCTGGTCAATCTTCTGGAGTCGGCGGGAAACGCAGTTGAAAGCGTGGTCAGCGTTCAGGCCCAGCCGGAACCGGAACCCTGGCCGGACCAGATGCAGGTCACAATGCCGGCGGAGGGCACGGTGCTGCTGGACCGGGACGGAATCCGGGTGGCGGCGGACTGGCAGGACGGGGATGAATTTGACGGACAGATCCGCCTGGTGCTGGAAAACAACACCGACCGTCCTCTGTGGCTGACCACGGAAAGCATTGTGGTCAACGGCTTTGTGATGCAGTATGGTTCTCTCTTTGCCTTGGCAGATCCGGGACAGACGGAGGAGGGCTATTTCTATCTGGACGAGCAGGAGGTTATGGACGCGGGCATTACCCAGTTCCAGGAGATCTCCTTCCAGATGCAGGTGGTGGACGACGAGACCTATGATCTGCTGCTGACCCAGCCGGTGACCTTCCGTCCCCAGTGTGAGGAGGGCTACGTCCAGGAAACCCTCCAGCCGGGGACCGTGCTGCTGGATCAGGATGGCGTGCTGCTGAGCTATCAGGGCTATGAGCCGGACTACTCCCTTCCGGAGGAACCGTGCTACGGCAGCCTGAAGCTATACTTGGAAAACAACACGGACTATCCTCTGGAAATCTACAGCCTGGAGTCCCAGGTGAACGGAAAGGACGGGGAGGTGTACCTGTGGGCGGACCTGCCGGCGCATACCCGCAGTTTGGTTCGCCTCTCCCTGTATGACCTGGAAAACCTGAAGATTACCAGCTGGGATCAGCTGGAAACCGTCACCCTGACCCTGGAGATCGGGGACTGGGACACGGAGCAGCTTTTGCTGACCCCGGAACCCATTACCATTGCCGTTCACGGAGGATAACCCATGGCCCGCTTTGTCATCCGGGAAGTGATCACCGGCGTAAAATTTGATCTGCTTGCCCCCAACGGGCAGGACATTCTTACCTCCGGGGTGTACGTCTGTGAGGCGGCCTGCCGGAAGGGCATTGCCAGCGTGGTGAAAAACGCGGCTGCCGCCGGCGTGGCGGATCAGACAGGGAATGAAAACCCGGCGGTGAAGAATCCCCGGTTTGAAGTATACCGGGACCGGGCAGGAGAGTACCGCTTCCGGCTGAAAGCCCGCAACGGGGAGATCATCGCTTTTTCCGACGGCTACGCCGGGAAAGTCGGGTGTCTGGAGGGAATCGAGAGTGTCAAAAAATACGCCCCCCGGGCGGAAATTGAGGAAATATAACAACGGGCCGCACAGCGAAAACTGTGCGGCCCGTTTGGCATTTACGTCTTGCGGATGAATTTTTCCTTGCATTTGGGGCAGGTAATGGCGATTTTTCCCTTTCCACGGGGAACCCGCACCACCTGGCGGCACTTGGGACAGTCAAAATACCGGTTGTCCCGGTCTTTCAGCCGGAAGAAGAATTGGAGAAATTTCCGGTTTTCCTGATACCGGCGGTAGGTGTTCCGGGACAGGCTGCGGAAGATGGCCCAGATCATCAGGGCATAGCTCAGGGCGAAGAACAGCAGATTCCAACCCGGAGCGGAGATCCACATGGACAGAAGACTGGCCACCAGACCCGCAGACAGGATCACCATATTCAATTTATCCGTGCCGTAGCGGCCTGCCATAAAGCTGCGCAGACCCGCGCCCAGTCTGGCGGAAAACTGCCGCAGCCAGCTGCTGATTCCATTCATAGAGATCACCTTGCCAATGGGGTTGTTTTTCCCTTATTATATTGCAAAAAACGGGGAATGCAATATAAAACGGGGAAAATTTACGGATTGTTTAAGAATTCTTTAAGGATGAAATTCCAGCACAATCCACTTGGCGAACGGGGAAAATTATGGTATACTTAACGGAAAGCTTCGTTTTCGTCGAAAGGAGGGGAAGCCATGCAGACCCTGGAGAAAGAGAAAGACCGGCAAAACACCGATCCCATCATCCCGGAAGATACGGGAACAGCATCCCCGCAGCCCACTGGGGAGAAGGAACAGCCGCCCCAGCAGGTCCCGGAACAGAAGGAAAGTCCCAATCCGCCGGAGACATCCCCCCAGACACCGGAAGCCGGACAGACGGAAGACGCTTCCCAGGCGAAGCAGCCCGAGGAGACCGCTTCCCAGCCGGAGGAGGCTGCATCCACGCAGGAGCCGGAACAGGACCAGACTTCTGAGGAGCCTTCGGCGGATGCCCAGCCAGAGAATCCGGCCCCCGCCGAATCTCCGGCGGCTCCGGAAACGCCGCCCCCCGAGGTGGAAACCCTGGAACCCGTCCCGGAGAAAATGGAAGCCCTGGACAGCGTATATCCCGAGGAGGAGACGGTCATTGCCCAGCTGCGCCAGCGCAGAATCATCCGCCCGGAGTGGATTCTGGGGGCAATCGCCCTGCTGGCGGCGGTGGTGCTGGGGGTGACGGCGGTATTCTGCATTCCCTACTTTACCGCCCGGGACGAGGACCCGGAGGATCTGCCGGATTACCACATGCAGGGCGAATCCGAGGCCACGGAGGAATTCCTGGAGCCTACGGAGTCCGCTACGGAACCGGAGAATCCCACCATCCCCCCGGAGCGCAATCCCTTTGACCGGTATGATTTCCAGTACAACCGGAACAACTATCTGGTGCTGCAGAATCTGAAAAGCTCCCCCGGAGTGGATGTTTCCGCCCATCAGGGCGTGATCGACTGGAACGCGGTAAAGGCATCCGGCATCGAGTTTGCCATGATCCGCCTGGGTTATCGGGGCTACGGCTCCGGCAAGCTGGTGGAGGACGAGTACGCCCAGGCCAATCTGGAGGGAGCCACCAAGGCCGGACTGAAAATCGGCGCCTATTTCTTCTCCCAGGCCCTGAATATTCAGGAGGTGGAGGAGGAGATGACCTTCATGCTGAACATTCTGGGGGACTATACCCTGGATATGCCCATTGTGCTGGACTGGGAAATTCCCGCCTCCGACGCCCGGACCGCCAACGGGATGGATGCCCGGACCCTGACGGATCTGCAGCGGCATTTCTGCGGCAACATGAAGCGCAAGGGCTACCGGCCCATGGTGTATTTCAACTGGCACCAGTCGGAAACCTTGTACTACCTCAGCGAGCTGGAGGATTATGAATTCTGGCTGGCCCTGTACCAGGACCGGATGACCTACCCCTGGCGGGTGGAGATGTGGCAGTATTCCGACAGCGGAAGCGTGCCGGGCATCAACGGCCCGGTGGATCTGAACGTGTACTTATCCGCAGTATAAAACAAAGTGCGCCGGGACAGTTCGTTCTGTCCCGGCGCACTTTCGAGCGTGTCAAAAAAGTCTCACAGAGTTTGCCGCCAATGGCGGCAAAGAAATTCAAAACAGTTTTCTGCCGGGGCGCACCCCAGGGTGGCCTCTCTTGCCCCTGCGGGGCAATTCACCTTCTGTACCTGGCAGAAAACACTTCTCAGGCTGCAAGTGTGGAATTTGTCCCCCGATGGGGGACAAATTATGCGCGCA
>DSLFC04101__coassemble_778_pt1 | contig 18623 bp, 18 predicted proteins | sample DSLFC04101__metabat2_low_PE_049 | metagenome-assembled genome bin DSLFC04101 | reverse complement strand
CTGCATGGCCAAGACCCAGTACTCCTTCTCCGACGACCAGACCAAGCTGGGCGCGCCCCGCGGCTTCACCGTTACCGTCCGGAACGTGAAGGTCTCCGCCGGTGCCGGCTTCCTGGTTGCCCTGACCGGTGAAATTATGACCATGCCCGGACTTCCCAAGGTGCCCGCCGCCGAGCGCATCGATGTGGATGAAACCGGCAAGATCTCCGGCCTGTTCTAATCAGAATTTCATACCCAATCCTTTAAAAGCACAGGCGGCCCCCGCCTGTGCTTTTTCAACCTACCCACATAATCGCAAGGAGAATGATCTATGGATATGACATTGGAATCCTGCCGCACCTTTGTGGAGGTGCTGGCCTCCAACGCCCCGGCTCCCGGCGGCGGCGGCGCTGCCGCTCTGGTAGGCGCCATTGGCACCGCCCTGGGCAACATGGTTGGCTCGCTGACCGTGGGCAAGAAGAAATACGCCGATGTAGAGGAAGAGATCATCGCCCTGAAGGCCAAGTGCGACGCCCTTCAAAAAGAGCTCCTGGACCAGGTGGAGGCCGATGACAAGGGCTTCGTTCCCCTGGCCAAGGCCTACGGCATTCCCAAGGACGACCCCAACCGGGATCAGATTCTGGAGGAGGCCACCATCACCGCCTGCGCCGTGCCCATGCACATTATGGAGCTGTGCTGTGAGGCCATTGACTGTGTGGCCGTCTTTGCCGCCAAGGGCAGCCGTCTGGCGGTGTCCGACGCGGGCTGCGCTGCGGTGTGCTGCAAGGCTGCCCTTCAGGCCGCTTCCCTGAATGTGTTCATCAATACCAAAACCCTGAAAAACCGTGAGGTGGCCGAGGATATGAACCGCCACGCCAACGTGATGCTGAACAAGTACGGCCAGCTGGCGGACGAGATCTTTGAGGACGTCAAGGCCGGATTCGGTCAGTAATCTTATTTGAATTCTTAGGAGGAAATTTCCCATGGCAAAACTGCTGCTGGGCAAGGAAGTAACCGATGCCCTGAACGCCAACCTGCAGACCCGTACCGCAGCCCTGCGGGAAAAGGGCGTTGTTCCCACCCTGGGCATCATCCGGGTGGGCGCTGATCCCTCTGACCTGAGCTATGAGAAGGGCGCCACCAAGCGGGCAGAGCTGGTGGGCGTGGAAGTGAAGAAGTTTGAACTGCCTGCCGATGCCACCAAGGAGCAGGTTCTGGCAGTCATCGATCAGGTCAACGCCGACAACTCCATCCATGGTGTGCTGATGTTCCGTCCCCTGCCCAAGCATCTGAAGGCAGATCAGAACGAAATCTGCAACCGTCTGGACCCCAAGAAGGACGTGGACTGCATGACCCACCTGTCCAACGCCGGTGTGTTTGAAGGGCTGAACGATCTGGGCTATGCCCCCTGCACCCCCGCTGCCTGCATGGAGATTCTGGATTTCTACGGCATCGACTGCAAGGGCAAGAATGCCGTGGTCATCGGCCGGTCCCTGGTGGTGGGCAAGCCTGCGGGCATGATGCTCATGGGCAAGAACGCCACCGTCACCACCTGCCACACCAAGACGGTGAACACCGCCGAAATCTGCCGGAACGCAGATATCATTGTCTCCGCCGCCGGTGTGCTGAACAGCCTGACCAAGGACTATGTCCGCCCCGGTCAGGTGGTCATTGACGTGTCCATCAACTGGGACGAGAACAAGATCAACGCCAAGGGCGGCAAAGGCGGCATTGCCGGCGACGCCAAGTTTGACGAGGTGGAGCCCATTGTGGACGCCATCACCCCGGTTCCCGGCGGCGTTGGCTCCGTGACCACCTCCGTGCTGATGAAGCACGTGGTGGAGGCTGCCGAAAAGGCCTAACCATTCACGCAAAACGCACCCGCTTGTTTCAGCGGGTGCGTTTTTCTATGCCTGTTCCACGGATTTGGTGGCAACCAGGTCCGCCCCGGTGCCCAAAAGATCGGGGACGATCACCTGTCCCAGAGCCACCGGCGCCGCCACTTCTATGGCCTTCAGCGCCCGGGCGCAGTCCAGAAGCTTACCCTTGGGCACTTCGCCCCGGGTTTTCACCGAAACCACAGGCAGGGTCCCGTTTTTTACCCGGACCGTGGTGGTGAGAATCCGGGTGGGGTTGGTCAGTTCCTTCCGGGCATACCGCTCCCCGTTGGGGCAGGTGTTGCCGGTGACGGACCGGACTTCTCCCCCCTCCACCTGGGCCGTCAGTTCACAGCCCAGGGGACAGCCAATGCAGATCAGTTTCCGCTCCATGTCAAATCTCCTCCAGTTCCACCCGCAGGCATTCCACGCTCGTCCAATCCGGGATGGTCTTTCCAGGCAGCTTTATGGTTTCCATCTCGCCGGGGGCCAAGGCCCGGCGCTTTTTGCTGTAAATCCGGTTCTCCCCTGCCCAAATGCTGAGCCGCTTGTTTTGGTAGACCCCGTCCACCCGCAGCCGCAGGGTTACACCCTCGTCCCCGCTTTCCAGGCGAATTTTCTGCGGCACCGTGTAGCGGATGCCAAAACCGCAGCGCACCGGGATTTCACCGGATTTTTTCTGCCCGGCCTGGGCCAGGTAAGCTGCCGCGCTCTGTCCGGCGGTTTCTGCCTCCTGGGACACATAGTCCACCAGATCGTGGACGTGGAGCACATTTCCCGCAGCAAACACCCCAGGAATGCTGGTCTCCAGACCGTCGTTCACCACCGGGCCGTTGGTCACCGGACTTAAGTCCACCCCCGCCCCCCGGCTCAGCTCGTTTTCCGGAATCAAGCCGCAGCTGAGCAGCAGGGTATCGCAGGGAATGTATTCTTCCGTCCCGGGCACCGGCACCCCGTTTTCCACCCGGGCCAGGGTCACCCCAGTGAGCCGCTCTTTGCCTTGGATGTTCACCACCGTGTGGCTCAGCTTCAAGGGAATGTCAAAGTCCTCCAGGCACTGGACAATGTTCCGCTTCAGCCCGCCGGAGTAGGGCATCAGCTCTGCTACCACCTTCACCTTGGCCCCTTCCAGAGTCATCCGCCGGGCCATAATCAGGCCGATGTCTCCGGAACCCAGAATCACACACTCCCGGCCGGGCATTTTTCCCTCCAGATTCACCAGATACTGGGCCGTTCCGGCGGTATAGATTCCCGCCGGGCGATATCCCGGGATGTTCAGGGCTCCCCGGGGCCGCTCCCGGCAGCCCATGGCCAGGATCACCGCCTTGGGGTGCAAAGTGAAAATCCCCCGCTCCGGGTGGATGATGGTCAGCGTCTTGTCCGCTGCCAGATCCAGCACCATGGCATTGCACAGGCATTCAATTCCCAGCCGCTGTACCTCCTCCACAAACCGGGCGGCATACTCCGGCCCGGTCAGCTCCTCCTGAAAGGTGTGCAGACCGAAGCCACTGTGGATGCACTGGTTCAGGATGCCTCCCAGACGGCTGTCCCGCTCCAGAATCAGGATGTTTTCCACCCCCGCCTGCCGGGCCCCGATGGCCGCAGCCAGCCCCGCCGGTCCGCCGCCGATAATTGCCAGATCACAGGTTTTCATGGTCCGCCTCCTGTTCCCTGTTCTTTCCCACAAGCAGCTGGGAGCCGCCACCGGATTTGGTCACCGCTTCCACCGGGATTCCCAGCTCCCGGGCCAGAATCTCCATCACCCGGGGACTGCAAAAGCCACTCTGACACCGGCCCATTCCCGCCCGGGTCCGGCGCTTCACCCCGTCCAGACTCCGGGCCCCTGGAACCCGGTGGATGGCGTCCACGATTTCCCCCTCCGTCACGGTCTCGCACCGGCAGATCAGCCTGCCATAGGCGGGATTGGCCTGAATCAGGGCCTGCCGCTGCTCCGAGGGCAACGTCAGCGGACTTTGAATACCCTTGCGGATGGGGTCAAAGTCCGGCTTGTCTCCCAATTTCAGAATCTTTGCCGCCATTTCCGCCACCGTCTCCCCGATGGCCGGGGCGGCGGACAGTCCGGGAGACTCAATTCCGGCGCAGTCCAGAAAGCCTGGGGCAGATTCCCGGATGTAGAAGTCGTGCTCCGGCCGATGGGCACGAAGTCCGGCGAAGCTGGTGATGACCTGCTTCAAGGGCAGTCCCTTTACCGCCATGGATGATTTTTCCACCACCTGCTCCAGCCCCTCCCGGGTGGTTGCCGTAGCCTCCTTGTCCTCTACATCGATGGCCGTGGGACCCACCAGCAGATTACCATGAACCGTGGGGGTAACCAGCACCCCTTTTCCCATAGCCCCCGGCAGCTGGAAAATGGTGTGATTGACATAACTTCCCGCTTCCTTGTCCAGCAGCAGATAGTCCCCCCGTCGGGGCAGAATGGTAAGCGACTCTTCGGAAACCAGATTGTGCAGTTCATCGGCATGAACACCGGCGGCGTTGATCACCACCTTGGTTTCCAGGCTGCCCCGGGTGGTCTCCAGCCGCCAGCCCCCGTCGATTCGCCCGACCCCAACAACCTGGGTATCAAACTGAAATTCCACACCGTTCTTTGCGGCGTTCTCCGCCAGGGCGATGGTCAGAGCAAAGGGACAGACAATGCCCCCGGTAGGGGCATACAGTGCCGCCACCGCCTGGTCGGAAATGTGTGGCTCCAGGCGGAGCAATTCCTCCCGCTCCAGAATTTCCAGACCGGGCACTCCATTGGTCAGACCATTTTCGTACAGCGCCTGAAGCCGGGGCCGGTCTCCCGGGTCCACCATCACCACCAGAGAACCGTTCTGCCGGAAGGGTACATCCAGTTCCCGGCTCAGCCGGGGCATGATCCCACTGCCCCGGACATTCAGCTGGGCCATCCGGGTGCCGTGCTTTGCATCAAACCCGGCGTGAACAATGCCGGAATTGGCCTTGGAGGTGCCGCAGCACACATCTTCCTCCTTTTCCACCACCAGAAACCGTCCCTTTTTCCGGGACAGCTCCCGGGCGATGGCGCAGCCGCACACACCGGCTCCCACGATAATCACATCCCACATTGCCGCTAACCTCCCAGGTTCATTTTCTTCATTATACAAAACTCAAGATCAAATGACAATCAATTTTGTGTAAATAACATAAAAATCCCGGAAGCCGAAGCTTCCGGGATTTGTCATTGGAAATCAGAATCCGAAGTAGCGCTTTGCGTTGTTGGAGGCGATGTCCTGAACCATGGCGCCCAGGGTCTCCATGTCAGCGGGGTACTCTCCGTTCTCCACCCAGGTTCCGATCAGGTTGCACAGAATCCGGCGGAAGTACTCGTGCCGGGTGTAGCTCAGGAAGGAGCGGGAGTCGGTGAGCATGCCGATGAAGTTGCCAAGCAGGCCCAGGTTGGCCAGGCTGGTCATCTGCTCGATCATGCCGGTCTTGGTGTCGTTGAACCACCAGCCGGAGCCATGCTGAATCTTGCCGGGGACCTCGGGACCCTGGAAGGCACCCAGGAAGGTGTCCAGCTGGGCGTTGTCACCGGGATTCAGGGAGTACAGGATGGTCTTGGGCAGGTTGTTCTCCTCGTACAGCTTGCTCAGCACCTTGCTCAGGGGTTCGCCGGAGGCGGTGATGGCAATGCAGTCAAAGCCGGTGTCCGGGCCCAGGGCCTTGAACATGGCGGCGTTGGTGTTGCGCAGGCAGGAGAAGTGAATCTGCATGGCCCAGCCACGCTTGGCGTACTCCCGGGCGCAGTGCAGCAGCAGAGCGGTCTTGTAGGCATCCACCTCGGCAGTGGTCAGAGCCTCGCCAGCCATGCCCTTCTTGAAGATGGCGGTCAACTCCTCGTCGCTGGCTTCCACGAAGGGCACATAGCCCAGGCCGTGGTCGGAAGCCCGGCAGCCGTGGACATCGAAGAAGTCGATGCGCTGGGTCAGGGCCTTCTTCACGCAGCCGATGCAGCCGAAGGTAAAGCCGACCACTTCTTCCAGCTGGTGCATATAGGCGGCGAAGGTGGGCTTTTCAATGTCCAGCGCCTTGTCGGGGCGGAAGGAGGGGCAGACCTTGGTCTCCATGGTGGGATCGGCAGCCAGCTTGGCGTGCCACTCCAGGGAGTCCACGGGATCGTCGGTGGTGCCCACCATGAACACGTTGGACTGCCGGATCAGGCCCCGGGCGGTCATGCTGGGATCGTTGCGCAGCTTCTCATTGGCCAGGTTCCACACGTCCTCGGCGGTGTCGCCGTTGAGGATGCCATTGTAGCCGAAGTAGCGCTTCAGCTCCAGATGGCACCAGTGGTACATGGGGTTGCCGATGCACTTGGGCAGGGCCTCGGCAAACTTCTGGAACTTCTCCCGGTCGGAAGCGTCGCCAGTGATGTACTTTTCCTCCACACCGTTGGAGCGCATAACCCGCCACTTGTAGTGGTCGCCGCCCAGCCAGACCTGGGTGATGTTGTCAAAGCGGCGGTCTTCGTAAATTTCCTGGGGATTGATATGGCAGTGGTAATCCAGAATGGGCATCTGGGCTGCGTACTGATGATACAGAGTCTTCGCCGTGTCGTTGGACAGCAGGAAGTCCTCATCCATAAATTGCTTCATGGGAATTACCCTCTTTCCATTTGAGAATTGAATCATGGCAGAGCCAGAATTCGCATGGGGTCAGGCTGGCCTTAGAACCAGTCGGCGTAGCCCAGGGAGATCAGGTGATCCCGGCTGTCCTTCAGGCAGTCGAAGGGATCCCGGCCGTAGGAGTCGTCCTGCTCGATCAGGAAGTACTCGGCGCCGCCTTCCAGGCCGGCCTCAATGCAATCCTTCAGCGGCAGGTTGCCCTGGCCCAGTTCGGCGAACTGCACGGGCTGGGTGAAGAAGGCGTTGGTGAATGCCTTCTGGTCGAAGCCCTTGGACATATCGGGCATCTGCACGTTGGCAATGCGGTAGTCCTTCAGGTGGAGCAGGCGGACGGAGCCGGCATACTTCTTGATAAAGGCCACGGGGTTCTCACCGCCCCGCTGAATCCAGTGGGTGTCCAGCTCGAAGCCCAGGTGGGGTGCATTCTCCCGCAGGATGTCCAGCAGGTACTGTCCGTTGACCTTCAGGAATTCAATGTGATGGTTGTGGTAGTACAGGTCGAAGCCGTCTTCCTTCATCTTCAGGGCATAGTCTTCCGCCTCTTTGGCGAAGTCCACGCACTTCTGGAAGTTGCCGATGGCGTTCATGGGCATCATGCCGATGCGGAACATATCGCAGTCCAGGGTCCGGGCATCGTCCAGCATCTTCTTGTAGTCATCCGGGTTGCACAGGAACTCGCCGGGCATGCCGGGGGCAATGGGGGCCACAGCGCAGGTCAGAGAAGAGAAGTTGAAGCCCAGCTCGTCAATGGCCCGGCGGAAGCCAGCCACATTTTCCTTGGTCATGGGAACCTGGGAAATTTCAGCGCAGTGATAGCCCAGATCCACCAGCTTGGCCATGACATCGTAAGCCACAAAGCTGGGCATCTTGGCCGGAGCGATGGTGGACATCTGTACGCCGATCAAACCTTTTTTGCTCATTGGAATCCACTCCTTTTATGTAAATCAAAAATCAAATAACGTCAACCAGACGATCTTCCTTGGCGGAGCGGAAAATGGTCTCCATCAGGCGCATGACCATCACCGCATCCCGGACATGGATGTAATCGTCGGTATTGTTTTCCAGGGCTTTGCGGAACCGCTCCACCATCTTGCTGTGGGAAGCGCCGTAGTAGAACTTGATTCCCTCCAGCACCGGGGCCTTTACCACAACCTCCCGGCTGGCGTCGGGGTGGATGCGGTAGAGGGTGCTGTCTTCAATGTGGAACACTGCTTTTTCCAATGCCACCCGGATCTGCACCGACTCATTGGTCCAGTTGTCGTTGGTGGCGAAGAACAGCCCCCGGGCGCCGTTGGCATACTCCATTCGGGCAACCACATCGCCCTCCACCTCAATGCCATAGTCATTGAGCTGGCCCACCATGGCGTGAATCTTCCGGACGTCGCCGCCCAGATAGTACATCAGATCCAGGGTGTGCAGAGACTGGTTGATCATGGAGCCGCCGCCGGCATACTGCCAGGTACCCCGCCAGGGTTTGGCGGAATAATATTCCGGATTCCGGTACCAGGGCACGAATCCCCGGACGCCGGTTACCTTGCCGTATTCTCCGGAATCAATGATCCGTTTCAGCTCCTCGGTGGTTTCATTCATCCGGTTTTGCAGGCAGATGCAGATCTTGACCTCCGGATGGGCCGCCTCCAGGGCGGCGTACTCCTCTGCCTGGGCCACCGTCAGGGCAACGGGCTTCTCGCAGAATACGTTGACTCCCATTTCCACCAGTTCCTTGGCAACAGGGAAGTGCAGATAATGGGGCAGACAGATGTGCACCACATCGGGCTTCACCTGCTGCACCATCTGGTGATAGTCGGTAAAGAACGGGGTTCCCTCAGGCAGCTTGGAAGCCAGCTCCTCTTTCAGGTCGCAGGCGCCCACCAGTTCAATTCCGGGATTTTCCGCAATGGCGTCCAGATGCACCCAGGAAATATCTCCCAAGCCAAGGACAGCAGCACGAATCATGAAGCATTTCTCCTTTTCACGGAAATATGCGGCGGCGAAAGGGCCGCCGCATACCGCACAATTCAGTAGTCAGGGAAACTCAGTCGCGGACAGGGAACTTGCCCTCAGCCGCAATGCGCTTGTTCAGTTCCGCAGCGTACAGTTCGGGGTCAACCGGCAGCTCCACGGTCTTGCCCAGCCAGGCAGACAGCTGAGATGCGTTGGCCAGGTTCACGCCCATGATGCCGTCCTCGCCGGGAGCCAGCAGGGGGGAGCCGGTGAGAACGTGCAGCGCAAAGTTCTCCATGACGGTGCCGTGCTGGATGCCCCAGCCGTCGGTGTTCTCGAAGGTCTCGGTCTCGTACAGGCCGCTGCCGCCGTTGCTCCGGGTCAGCATCATCAGTTCCATCATGGTGACATTCTCGTTCAGATAATCCTCGTTGACACGCTTGCCGTCCTTGGTCATACGGTAAACGGTAGCCTTCTCGCTGTTCTCCACCACGATCTTACCGGCGTCCAGGTCAATCTCCAGACGGTCGGTACCAATGGGGTCATGGGTGCAGGTGATGAAAGTACCGGTAGCGCCGTTGGCGTACTCGGTCATCATGGTCACATCGTTCTCAACCACGATATCCCGATGGCAGCCGTTGATGTTGATGGAGGTCACCTTGGTGGGCACGCCGCAGATCCACTGCCACAGGTCCAGCTGGTGGGGAGCCTGGTTGACCAGAACGCCGCCGCCTTCGCCGCCCCAGGTGGCGCGCCACTCGGACTGACGATAGTAGGAATCAGGACGCCACCAGGTGTTGATGATCCAGCTGGAACGGCGGATCTGGCCCAGCTCGCCGGACTCCACAATGGCCTTGATCTTCTGATAGAGCTTATTGGTTCTCTGGTTGAACATGATGCCGAAAGCAACCTCAGGGTGGGCCTTGCTGCAGTCGATCATCTTCTGCACGTCCTTGGCACGGACGCCGGCAGGCTTCTCACCGATAACATTCATGCCGTGCTCCATGGCGTAAATGGCCATTTCGTGGTGCAGGTAGTGGGGGACAGTGGTGATGACAGCATCACAGTTGCCGGAGGCAATCATGTCCCGGTAGTCCTCGTAGACAGGGTAGTCGGGGAACTTCTCCTTGGCGGCTGCCCGCTTGGCAGGGTCAATGTCGCAGATGGCGCCCAGCGTGCAGTGAGGCGGGATGGGGGCGGCAGGGAAGCCGGCGAAAGCAGCCGTTCCGGTCAGGATGTTGCAGTAAGAACTGCCCTGAGTACCGAAACCAATGATACCGTAGCGAATTTTCTTGTCCATGTTGCATTCTCCTTATCAGCGTAATATGTGGTATGGGTCAAAACCCGGATTTCTTGGATCAGATCTGGTTCAGAATGTCCACCAGTGCGTGGTACTGCTGGATAAAGCCGTCGGCGCCGCTGGCTGCCTTGTTGAAGGTCTTGCTGACCTCGGCGGTTTCCAGGGCCTTGAAGGTGGAGAACATAAACAGATGGGGTTCCAGAGTCAGGAAGCCCTGATAGCCGTCCTCCCGGATAATCTTCTTGAGCAGCTGAGGGATCTTGCCGTCGCCGGTGCCGCAGAGCACGTTGTCGCTGTTGTTGGTGACGGCGTCCTTGATGTGGATGTACACCACGTGCTGCTTCAGCATCTCCCAGCACACCTCGGTGTCTTCGCCGCACTGAACAAAGTTGGCAAAGTCAAAGGCGGCCTTGAAGTGGGGGCTGGCCAGTCGGTCCAGAATCACCTTGCACCGGCGGCCGATGTCGCCGTAGATGTCCTTTTCGTTCTCGTGAATCAGGATCACGTCATACTTCTCGGCAACTTTGGCGAAGCCTTCCAGCTTTTCCAGAACCTGATCGGTAAAGTCGTCAGGATTCTTGTCCTTGGGCATCCAGAAGCTGAACATCCGGATGTACTTGCAGTCCGCCAGCTTGCAGATCTGGCACAGGTTTTCCAGCTGCTTGAGCTGGGTGGCGTAGGCCTGCTCGTCATCAATGCCGATTTTGCCGATGGGGCTGCCCAGGGAGGAAACACCCACGCCGGCAGCCTTCAGCCGGGGCAGGATTTTTTCCTGGAACTCCTCGGGCGTGTAGTCGGCAATTCCCTTGCCGTCAGCGGCCCGGACGCAGATGTAATTCATGCCAAGCTCTTTTACAACCCGCAGCTGCTCGTCCAGGTTCATGTCGATTTCATCGGCGAATCCGGAAATGATAATGTTGTCAAGCATGGTGAGTATTCTCCTTCCTTTTCTGGTTTTCACAAAAACCACAAGGCTTTTTTATGCACATTGTACAAATATCCAATTTCGTCATCGTGCTGAAAGGCCTTTTTGTTGATATAAACCATGATAACACAACTTTTTGCAAACTTCATTGTAAAAGTTGCTTGACACATTGTAAAAATTGCTGTATGCTGTTGAAAACGAATATACGCCCATCCCGGCTGAAACCCGGATGTTTTTCGGGAAAGGAGGCAGATCATGGCCGTCAAACCCCAGCATTTTGAACCCCGGCAATATATGCGCTCTGACACCTATGAGGTATTCCTTTACAAAGATGCCTATCTCAAGGAAGTGGCGCTGCACCACCACGATTTCTACGAGGTCTATTTTTTCCTCTCGGGCAATGTCCGCTATATCATCGAAAGCCGCAGCTATCTTCTGACCCCGGGGGACATTCTGCTCATCAGCCCCATGGAGCTGCATCAGCCCATGTTCCAGCCGGAGCAGCGCAGCTACGCCCGGATTGTACTGTGGATCAACCGCCGGTTTCTGGAAAATATGGTTTCCCCGGATCAGGACATCACCGCCTGCTTCAACACTTCCGCGCCGGATCACTCCAATCTACTTCAGCCGGACAGTTCCCTGCGCCAGCTGCTGGACTTTCAGCTGCGGCAGCTGATTGCGGAGTCAGACGCCGCCGACCACTACAGTTCCCTGGCCGGGCTGGCCTACCTGACCCAGATTTTAATCAACCTGAACCGGCTTTCCGCCCGGAGTCATTCCCATTCCGAGAGCATTCTGCCTGCGGATTCCGTGGTCTACCGGGTACTGAACTACATCAACACCCATTACAGTGAAAATCTGACCCTGAACGATCTGGCCAATCAGTTCTTTATCAGCAAGTATCATCTTTCCCGGGAATTTGGCCGGGTGGTGGGCACCTCGGTGCATCGGTATCTGATCCAGAAGCGGCTGGTGATGGCCAAGCAGATGATGCGCCAGGGGATGTCCTCCACGGAGGTGTATCAGCACTGCGGGTTCGGGGATTATTCCAACTTCTACCGGGCCTTCAAGGCGGAGTATCACATCACCCCAAAAGAGTTTCTGGCCCGGCTGCGGCAGCCTGTTCCCGACGCCCCGGGAATGTTCAGCCGATAAAACAACAAATTCCGGAATGTGGTTTCACATTCCGGAATTTGTTCAGCTTTCCATCTGCATCCCTAAAAATCCTGCCGCTGTTTTGGCCAGACTTTGCTCCGCCTCCTGAAGGGGATTCTCTCCCTCCCCCAGCAGCAACATCACGCATCCCATCAGATCCCCCTGGGACAGGATCGGGGCCGCCGCTCCAAGGCGATATTTTTCTTCCCCCTCTGCCGCGTAAATGGGGGTGTCCCCGGTCTTGAACAGGTAGTTTTTCCGCTGTTCCATCAGTTTTTCCAGCTCCGGGGAGTTGGGCTTGTCCATCAGTTCCCGCTTGGGGGCGCCGTGCAGGGCGATGATGCTGTCCCGGTCGGACACGGCGGCGATGTGCCCGGTGGCCGTGACAATGGACTCGCACATCTGGGCCGCAAACTCCTGCAAATCCCCCATGGGGGAATATTTCCGGAAAATCACGCCCCCGTCTTTTTCTGTATAGATCTCCAACGGGTCACCGTCATTGATAACATGGACATTGAAAACCTTGTCTGCGTGCTTTTTTGCGGACTGGGTGACGGCAAATTCGCTATTTTCAATGCCCGAATTAAAATTTACGGCTGCCTCCAGATTCTCACACCGAAGGATGGAGTCGATATCCGACTGGAGCCTGACTTCCAGGTGATCTTCAAACACCGCCACCCGGTCGATGATCAGATCCAGGTCCTGGCGCTCCAGCTTGTCCTTTTCCAAGATATCCTGAAACACATCCAGGGCGGTTTTGGCTACCCGGTTGACCTGAATGATGGTGTTGCGCTTATCGGAGAGCAGGTCAATCTGGTGGTTTAGACCATCGATTTTCTTTTGCAAATCCCGCTCCAGTTCGTCGTAGGTTTCTTCCAGCAGCTGCTCCTGGTCGGGGTGCTTCATAATGTCCCGGATTCGCTGGCGCTTGGTGGCTTTCAGTTCCTCCCGCAGGTCATCCAGAACGGCAGCCAGATGATCGGCGGACTGCTCGGTTTCGGCAACGTCATCGTTCTCCCGGGTCAGGTCGGTGTTCAGCTGGGCAATCATGGCAGCGGAATGTTCCATGACTTTTTTCACATACAGCTTCAGCAGCTCATCCAGCTTGTCCACCCGGATATGATGGCTGGTACATCCCTTCCGCCCCCGGCGGTGATAGGTGCCGCATGTGTAGGCGGGAGCCAAATCGCTGCGGCTCATGGCGAACATGGGACTGCCGCAGTCGCCGCAGACCAGAAAGCCCGAGTACACATTGTCGTTGACCTTCACCCCCCGGTAGTTGTCTCGGGAGCGTTTCTCACGCAGGGCCCGGACGGTGGCAAAGGTGCGGTAGTCGATAATGGGCTGATGGTGGTTTTCAATGACAATCTGCTCCCCATCATCCCGTTTGATATCCTTGCCGTTGATTTTGGCCCGGGTGTATTTGCCCTGGCGGAGGGTGCCGATATAGAAATCGTTGTCCAGAATCCCTTGAACGGTGACAATGGCCCAGGCCGCCTTGGCCTGCCGCTTGCAGGTTACCCCTTCCGCCTCTTTGCGCATCTGCTCGGACATCCGGGGGGTGGGAACCCCCTCTTCTGTCAGCGAGTTGGCGATTTTCTTATAGCCCCACCCTTCGATATACCGCTGGAAAATCCGGCGAACAATGTCCGCTTCCGTGGGCACCAGCTCAAACTCCTTGCGTTTGTTGATAATATAGCCGTAAGGGGCTGCACAGAGCCACGCCCCGTCCGCCTGACGGCGCTTGATGACGTTGCGTACCTTCCGGGAGGTGTCCGTCACCGGCATTTCGTTGATCAGGAACTGGAACTGGATTTTCAGCCAATCGTCATCGTTTGGAAAGTCGATGCCGTCTCCGATGGAGATGATCCGCAGTCCTGCGTCCCGGAGATCTTCCAGCTCCACCAATCCCCGGCTGTTCCGACGGGAAAACCGGGAAAAGTCCTTCACAATGAGGATATCATATTTATGGGTCATCAGCCCCCGGCGCATCTGCTGATACCCTTCCCGCTGCTCAAAGGTGTAGCCGGAGCGGTCCCGATCCTCAAAAAAAGTCAGGCTGCTGCCGGGGAACCGCTGCTTGACATAATCTTCGATAATAGCCTTCTGGTTTTCAATGGAGACATTCTTCTGATCCAGTTCGTCGTCCACAGAAATACGGACATAGCCCGCAATGTCAAAATGTTCTGTCATACACTTCACCCACTTTTTATCTTCTGCTTTTTTATTATTTATAGATAACATTGTACACTACTTTTCTCGGATTTGCAAGCAGAACATTTGTAATAACTCTTTGTGGGCAAAAAAGAAGAGAATGCCGCCGAAGCAGCATCCTCCATTATTCTATCGTTCCCAGCCTGCTGCCCTCTTTTTTCTCTGTACTTCCCGCTCCGCAGAGCGCCGCCGGTTGTATCGCAGCAAGTCCAAGGTGTTCTGATACAGATCCTGACCGCCGGACTCAAAGACCGCCACCAGGTAGTTTTTCTTTTGGTATTCCTTATAGATATCCTGAAGGGACTGACGGATTTCCGGGTCGTTTTTGTCGGTTTTGGTCAACCAGATGTCCACCATTTTCTGATCGTCATGTACATTCATCTCCACGGATATACCTCCTTTGCCTGTTGTTTTCCTTCTTTTTCAGGATTTTAGATATGGGGGCCGCCAGGCTTCATTGACGGCGGCCTGGGATTGCTGTTGTTCTTCCATAGAGAAACCTCCTGTTGATGGCTAGTATTTCCAAAATTTGGTTTGGGTATGCGAAAGCAGGGGGAATCCTCTCCATGGCTGAGAATTCTTTACTTTCCGGGGCTTTGCTGATACAATAAATTTATTGTGAGACCAGCATACACCGCCGAAAGCAGAATCACACGGATGGAAAATAGATGGAAAATGGATGAAAAGAGGGTGAAAACATGACGCGCTTTGACTTCCCTTCGGTAATCGCACTTCTGACCGGGCATATGAGCCGGGAAGGGTATGGCAATCAGGTGGATTTGATGTATCTGCTGTTCGAAGAATATGCCTACGACAGCGGATATCTGTTTGACAATGCCCAGGTTAACCGCTGGATCAACGGCAAGGAGCGCTTAAGTCCCAACCTGCAGGGGTACTATGGACAGCCGGAGCATCTGCTTCAGCTGCAGCAGGGAATCATCCAGCGGATTCTGCCCAGTGTGGATGACCCGGCCATGGCGGCCCAGGAAGCGTGGGAGCTGCTGCTGGCAGACCTCACGGTTTCGGACTTCAAAAAGGGGGAGCTGCAGATGCCTGCGGCTTTTGTGGATCGGGAGCAGATCGGGCAGTATCTGACCCGGCTGCTCCACTTTGCCATCTGCCGTCCCTTTGTGAAGCGGGAGAACAAAAAACTGACCACCTCCGGGAAACTGTCACCGGTGCTGACAGACCTGATTTACGATGCCGGTGTGCCCAGACCCTGCCGCTGGTTTGTCGGACGGGAACGGGAACTGGAGCAGCTGCACCAGCTGCTGCAAAAGGAACATCATGTGTTTCTCCATGGTATTCCGGGAATCGGAAAAAGCGAACTGGCCAAAGCCTATGCCCGGCGGTTTGCTGAGGAATACACCAATGTGCTCTACCTGCCCTATACCGGGGATTTACGGCAGAGCATTGCCCAACTGGATTTTGCAGAGGATTTGCCGGGAGACGACGAAATTACCCGGTTCAAACGCCACAACAGGCTGCTCAAAAGCCTGAAATCCGTTTTTGGCTCAATTTCCCATCCATGAAAAAATCCCCTTTGTATGCCATACTTCGGTTGCACCGGAAGAGGCAACAAAGGGGATTTTTGGGTGTAGCTATGAAAGGGGGGAATTGCCGTGGAAGAATTGGGAAAACCAGCCGCCTGCCGACCTATCTGATGTATCCCAGGTTTCTGCTGGAAACCAATCTCAGTGACTCCGCCCGGCTGGTGTATTTGCTGCTGTTGGACCGGGCCAGGGCGTCCATGATGAATCCGGGATGGGAGGACGAAAACGGACGGGTGTTTGTGTTTTATCCCATTGAAGATCTGGCTGCTGACACCCATCGGTCCCAGACGGTGGTGAAGAAGGCTCTGGCCGATTTGCAGCGGCAAGGGCTGATTCGGAGATGCCGGCAGGGAATGGGCAAGGCCAACAAGCTCTTTGTCTGCATCCCGGACAGACAGTCGGAAAACCGACCATCTGACAGACGGAATCCCGACCATCAGACAGTCGGAATTCCGACCGGAAATAAGAACAATCAGAATCAGAACAATCAAAACAAAAGAAGCTATGATTATGAAGGGGAGGACAGCTTATGATCCATCCATTGGAAGCCTTGACTGATACCCAGCCCCGGGAAGGGGAGTACTGCAAAGATGGCCTTACATACTGCGCTGCCTGCAATACCCCCCGGCAGCGGATTCTCGATCTGGGGGAGCGGACCATTCTGGTTCGATGCCTGTGCCGCTGCCAGACGGAAAAGCGGGAAGCGGAGGAAGCAGCGGCCCGCCAGCGGGAATTCCGGGACCGGGTAGCGGCCAACCGCAGCGTGGGGCTTTCAGAGCCTGCCCTTCGGACGTTTACCTTTGCCAATGACAAAGGATACAACCCGGAAATCCGGGTGGCAAAAAGGTATGTAGAGCACTGGGAGGAGATGGAGCGGGAAGCCTCCGGACTGCTTCTCTGGGGCGGGGTGGGCACCGGAAAGACCTACATGGCCGCCTGCATTGCCAATGCCCTGCTGGATCGGGGGGTGACGGTGATGATGACCAATTTCAGCCGGGTGCTCAGCGACCTGCCGGGAATGTTCTCCGGGGACCGGAACCGGTACCTGGACAGTTTCAACCGGTATCGGCTGCTGATCATCGACGATTTCGGGGTGGAGCGCAGCTCGGAGTTTGCCCTGGAACAGGTGTTCAACATCATCGACGGCCGGACCCGGGCCGGAAAACCCTTGATCGTCACCACCAACCTGACCCTGCCGGAGCTGAAAAATCCGGACAGCCTTTCCAAGGCCCGGATTTATGACCGGCTGCTGGAGCGGTGCGTGCCGGTGCGGATTCACAACCGGAACCTGCGGCAGGAAAACGCCCGGGCGCACCTGCAAAGGATGAAGCAGCTGCTGGAATAAAGAACGTCCGCCAGGGGAAGTGTCTTCTCCTGGCGGACATTTTTGTTGGGGTTTGGGGCGCTGCCCCAGCCTCCGGGGGACAAGAACCTGTCCGGTGGATATCCAATGGATATCCGGATAGGAATCTTGTCCTCCTCTGACCTTCTTTCTGCCCCGGCAGTGGCGGGCGGGGAGTACAATCCGGTAAACTTTCGGAATGTGCATTTCCCACGGACACATCCCGGAAACAGAACAGTACAATTTGCGCCCCGGTCTTTTGGCCGGGGCGCATTTGTTCATTTAGGCTACGGCCAGTTCCTCATAGCCGGAATCGGTCAGCAGTTCCTTGACCCGTTCTTTCAGCAGCGGGGGAACCTTGGCATATTCAGCCTTGCCCAGCATGATCTGCTGGGCCCACAGCATGGCGACCATCGCCTCACCTCCCTCCACCAGCTTATAATGATATGCTCCGCCGGATGTCATCAGCGGCAGGGGGAAATAATTCCCCTGGGCGTGATGGTACTTGTCCCCTGTGCCGCAGTCAATCTCCGTCCAGCCGGTCAGGTCGGATAAAAAGGCAGAGGAATTGATAGCAGTAATGTAACCAGACTTGTCCATGACATTACGGCACAGAAGAATCGGATCGATAAATTTCTGCAAAGCTCCGGCTTCCGTTTCGCGGCGTTCCTCTCGGACACCTTTGGTGCTTCCGGACGGAACATCATCCGGCATCTTATTGAACATGGAAGTATTGACCGGGAAGCGCTGGACAAGTGCCTGAAAACCAAAACCAGAAACCGTATTGACGAGATACTCGTTGCATTGAATGGAGCTCTATCTGTTCACCAACGCAGATTTCTGAATATGGTGTTTCAACACTTGGAAGATTTGGAAGCGCATAAGCATGCTGTTGAGGACGAAATTACCGAGGAAGTCCTGAAGCATACAGATGCGCTGAATCTTCTTTGCTCCATTCCTGGAATCGATGTCACTGCAGCGGCTGCGATCATTGCTGAAATTGGGACGGATATGAGTTCTTTCCCAGATTCCCAACATATCTGTTCCTGGAAACCGATTTGTCAAGGGGAGATTACCCTGGAGTTATACATTTTTCTTTTTTGAGCTTCTGAGCCGTCGACTTTCACTGCGGCCCTAAAATTTTGCATAAACACGACACAAGATCAGCAGCGTGTAAGCAATCAGAAAAAACTAAACCGCCTGTCCCTATGGCCGAGATAAGGGTCACTAGGACAAGCGGTTTTCTTTGCCTTAAATGATGACTGGTAAGATGTACATATTCCATGACGTTAGTCGGAACGGAAATAAGCCTGGTGGTGTACCATAACATCGTCTAGAATGCCTGAATCATCAAAACCAATCTTCCAGGAGGCCGGGTCAAGAGGGTCATCAATTTCGTAAGTCAAGCGATATCCACCATAGGTTGCCTCAAAGCTATCGTTCGGTTGGCCATACAGCTTTAAGACATCTTCTCTGGTAGAACATCCCAGCATCAACCCTCCGGGAAGGCGTAGTTCTGTACCGGAAAAGTCGTAGTTGCCATATATTACATGAATACCTCCCACCGTGCTCTCGGCGACAGGGATCGTGCTTTCGGTGGTGTTGAAGACACAGACGCTGATATCCTGCTCGTGGTCATTGGTCAACGAGACCCATTCCCATTCATAGGACGCATACGGGCCTTCCGC
>DSLFC04101__coassemble_731_pt1 | contig 19716 bp, 16 predicted proteins | sample DSLFC04101__metabat2_low_PE_049 | metagenome-assembled genome bin DSLFC04101 | reverse complement strand
ATGGCCTTGTCCGGCAGGAACCGGTCGGTGATATACCGGTGGGAGAGGGTGGCGGCGGCGATGATGGCGGAGTCCGCAATCTTCACCCCGTGGAATACCTCATAGCGCTCTTTCAGGCCACGGAGAATGGCGATGGTGTCTTCCACCGTGGGCTCATCCACCATGACGGGCTGGAACCGGCGTTCCAGAGCGGCGTCTTTTTCAATATACTGCCGATACTCGTCCAGGGTGGTGGCACCGATGCAGTGCAGCTCACCCCGGGCCAGCATAGGCTTGAGCAGGTTGCCGGCGTCCATGCTGCCTTCGGTTTTTCCGGCGCCTACAATGGTGTGCAGCTCATCAATGAACAGGATGATCCGTCCATCGGATTGCTTCACCTCGTTCAGAACGGCTTTCAGCCGCTCCTCAAACTCGCCCCGGTATTTGGCACCGGCGATCAGGGCGCCCATATCCAGGGAGAAGATGGTCTTGTCCTGCAGGGATTTGGGCACATCTTTCTTCACAATCCGCTGGGCCAGCCCTTCGGCAATGGCGGTTTTGCCCACGCCGGGTTCGCCGATCAGGACAGGGTTGTTCTTGGTCTTCCGGGACAGAATCCGGACCACATTCCGGATTTCCTCATCCCGGCCGATGACCGGGTCCATCTTCTGTTCCCGGGCACGCTTGACCAGATCGGTGCCGTATTTTTCCAGGGCGTCATAGGTGCCTTCCGGGCTGTCGGAGGTAACCCGCTGGTTGCCGCGGACTGCCTGAAGGGCTTTCAGGGCATTTTCCTTGGTGATCCGATAGGTGTCAAACAGAGACTTCACATCACCCCGGGCCGTTTCCAGCAGGGCCAGGAACAGGTGCTCCACCGAGACGAACTCGTCCTTCATGGTTTGAGCCTGTGCTTCGGCGGCGGTGAAGGTGGCATCCAGATCGGCGCTGATGTAGAACCGATCTGCTTCCCGGCTGGTTTTTACACCGGGGATCTTCCGCAGCAGAGCAGCTGCGGCGGCATCCAGACTTTCTACCGTGACATCCATTTTCCGCAGCAGCTGAGGAATCAGACCGCCGTCCTGCCGAAGCAGGGCAAGCAGCAGATGAACCTGCTCCAGCTGCTGATGGGAATTCTGCACAGCCAGATTCTGTGCGCTCTGGACAGCCTCCAAGGATTTCTGAGTATACTGGTTGAAATTCATAGCTATCCTTCCTTTCATGCGTTAGCACTCTGACGATGAGAGTGCTAAATTCGTTTGTCTTTACTATATCCCATTTTGAAAAAAAGTCAAGGGGCGGAATAAAAAAGCTACAAATTGTTCATATCTGAACATTATAACCAAAATGCGGAGAGAAACTTCTCTGTACTTAATATATTTTTAATAATATCCCCCTTATTTTTTAATAACGGATGGGTATAATGTAGCCAGAAGCACAAGGATAGTTTGAATATTCTTTTTCATTTTCTTACCTCTCTTTTCTCTGAAAGAATCCCAATGTGGTCTGGTCAACCGCATTGGGGTTCTTTCATTTTGCGCCGCCCAGGGGCAATGGGAAGCATTCTCCGGGCGCCGGATGGCTCGCTGTGGGAAAATGGGAATTACGGTTTCGGAAGGATTTTACAATTCCTTTGTTGATTATCCTTATACAATAATATATGATGTCTTTCATCACCAGGCGGGCCGCTCTGGAATGCACCAACAGCCGACAAGGGTCAGTCCCGGCGGGGATTCTGAATACCGGCCTTGAGAAAGGAACGAAAAATGAAGAAAATTATCTCCATGTTTTTGGCTGCCATGATGGTTCTGACCTTGGCGGCCTGCGGCGACAACGGAACCCCATCCACCAACCAGACTGTTCCCACCGAAACCCAGTCTGCCGGGATCGACGCAGCAGCGGCGGGAGCAGAAATCCGCTATGCGCTGAGCTTGCTGGTGGACCGAAACTACATCGCAGAAGAGATTGCGAAGGGGGGACAGGCTCCCGCGGCTTCATTTGTGTCGATGGACGTGACCGATGCTGATGGTTCCTCTTTTGCCGGGAACGCCGGCCATAGCCAGGACTACGCCGGCTACTACGATACTTCCAAAGAAGGCTACGAGGACAACTACGCAAAAGCATATACCATCTTGTCCCGGTATTACGATGTGGATGAAAACGGGATGCTCACCAATTTCCCTACCCTGACTTACCTGTATGGTCCGGGGGAAGGCTCCAGGGCTGTGGGAGAATTTCTTCAGACCGCATTCGCCACGGTGGGAATCCAGCTCCAGCTGGAGGAACTGACTGGGAATACCCTTCAAGATTCTACGGGCGGTGGCCATTACCTTGTCGCACACAGCGGCTGGCTGATCGATGACGATGACCCCATCTCCTTTTTGGAAATGTGGACCACTGGTTCCGGGGGCAACGCCGCCCGCCTCGGCGAGGGTGACCACGCTTCTGATGCCGTTTACGACCTGGATCTGACCGGGTACGGCTATGACATTCAGGTTGAAAAGGGCACCTGGGCGCAGACCTACGATGTGCTGATCTCCACCATCAGGACCTGTACGGACCGGGACACCCGTTATGAGCTGATGCATCTTGCGGAGGACCTGCTGATGTCCACCGGTGCCGTCATACCCCTGTATTTTTACAGCGACCTGTATCTGATGGACAATTCCGTGGAGGGCTGTTTCAGCACACCCGTGGGGTGCAAACTGTTCCATCGTACGACCGTCAATGGAAGCGGCGAGTCGATTTCCGTGTGCCTGGGCCCGGAGCCTGATTCCTTGGACCCGGCCTTGAGCGAAACCACGGATGGAGCTGCCCTGATTTCTCACCTGTTTGCGGGCCTTGCCAAATGGGATCAGGATGCAAGCGGCAGAACGGTGCTGGTGCCTGACTGTGCGGAAGAACTGGTGGAGGGCGTTGCCAACAGCGACGGCACCGTTACCTACACCTACACCCTGAAAGAAGGGCTGAAATGGTCCGATGGACGGAAACTGACTGCTCACGATTTCGCATTTGCCTGGAAGCGGGCTGCTTCCCCGGAACTGTCTGCCAGAAATGGCTGCCTGTTTGATGTCATCAAAGGCGCTTCCGACCTGGGCGCTGGAAGCGAGGGAGGGGACCTGGCGGTCAAAGCCCTGAATGACAGAACTCTGGAGGTTACCCTGACCGCACCGGTGCCCCAGTGGAATGCGCTGTTGGCATGCCCCGCCTTTTTCCCGGTTCGGGAGGATGTGGTTTCCAACGAAGCCTGGGCTTCCAGTTCTGCCGCTTTGGTTTCCAACGGCGCCTACACCATAACCGGCTGGAACCACAACGCCCTGATCACGATGACCAAAAACGAGAACTACCATGACGCAGAGAACGTGTCCATGAATCACATCCGGTTTTTCTTGTCTGACGACAGGGACCTGATGCGCACCAACTTCCTTGCCGGAACCTGGCAGCTGATTGATGAGCTGTCGGCTGATGAGATCGAGACGATGAAAACAGAGTTCCCGGGTGAATTTACGGCAGTGGGGCAGAGTGGTACCTGCTATCTCACCTGGAACATCAATGAGCCCTTGCTGCCTGAAGCTTGAGCCACGGTACCAAAATGAATTCCCGCCTTCTTTGGAAGGCGGGAAAATTTTTGACAATCTGCCGCATATCTGCTATGATAGAGGGAAATTTTTGAAAAGGGGATAAGATGGCGGTATGGTAATTGAGATCACGGACTTTTCCGCCCCGGAATTGGACGTATATGCCCGGCTGACCGAGGCGCAGCTGCTGAACCGGTTTGAGCCAGCCAAAGGCCTCTTCATTGCGGAAAGCCCCAAGGTGATTCACCGGGCTCTGGACGGAGGATGCGAACCGGTTTCCATGCTGATGGAGCGCAAGGATATCACAGGGGCCGCCCGGGATATTCTGGAGCGCTGCCCAGAGATTCCGGTATACACGGCGGATGAGGAATTGCTGTGCAATCTCACCGGGTACCATCTGACCCGGGGTGTGCTGTGCGCCATGCGGCGGCCCCAGAATCCCACGGTGGAAGAAATCTGCCGGGATGCCCATCGGATTGTGGTGCTGGAAAACAATATGAACCCTACCAATGTGGGGGCAATTTTTCGCTCTGCGGCGGCCCTGGGTATGGACGGCATCCTGCTGACTCCGGGATGCAGCAACCCGCTTTACCGGCGAAGCGCCCGGGTGAGCATGGGCACCGTTTTTCAGATTCCCTGGACCTTCCTTCCTGCCTGGCCGGAGGAGGGAATGCAGACCCTGGGCCGGATGGGATTCAAAACCGCCGCCCTGGCCCTGCGGGATGATTCGGTGTCCATTGACGACCCTGATCTTATGGCGGAAGAAAAGCTTGCGGTGGTATTGGGCAGCGAAGGAGACGGCCTGACTGACAGCACCATTGCAGCCTGCGACTACACGGTAAAAATACCCATGTTTCATGGGGTAGATTCTTTGAACGTGGCGGCAGCCAGTGCGGTGGCGTTCTGGCAGCTGCGGAAAGGGTAGGCGAGAAGGATGGAATTTGAAGAAAAGACCTTTGTATTAAAAAATGGGCAGCAGGCGCTGCTGCGGCGGCTGCAGCCTGCGGACGCAGAGAAAATGCTGGAGTTTTTGCGGGAAACTTCCCGGGAAAGTGATTTTCTGCTCCGCTATCCTGAGGAAAACATCATGGGTATTTCGGAAGAAGTTCAGTTCCTGGAGGGAATCTGCCAATCGGACAATAAAATCATGCTTGCCTGTGTCATCGACGGCAGCGTGGCGGGAAATATCTCTCTCCGGGGTAACGACTTTCGGAAACTTCGGCACCGTGCGGAGTTGGCGCTGGCGGTCCGAAAGAACTATTGGCATCTGGGAATCGGCAGGGCCATGCTCACTGAGGCCGTTGGGATTGCCCGGAACCTGGGCCTGAAATACCTGGAACTGGACTATATTGACGGCAATGCCCGGGCGAAGGGATTGTACGAAAGTTTGGGCTTTCAGGAGATTGCCCGGATTCCTCAGGCCTATTGTCAGCCTGACGGAACCTTTGCTGACGCGATTTTGATGCGCAAATGCCTGTGACAGAAGAAAGAGGGAAAGAGAATGGAATTGTATAACGGACGTCCCGCCGACTGTACCGGACGGCTGGAAAAGGAGATCCGGTGCTATGATCTGCTGGACAGCCTGGGGGTTGTCTATCAGCGGGTTGACCACCCCGCTGCCATGACCATGGAGGACTGCCTGGAAATTGACAAGACATTGGATGCGGTGATCTGCAAGAATCTGCTGCTGTGCAACCGGCAGCAGACAGCGTTTTATCTGCTGCTCCTGCCGGGAGAAAAGCACTTTCAGACCAGTGTACTGTCCAAAATCATCGGGTCTTCCCGGCTGTCCTTTGCCAACGCGGAATACATGGAACGCTTCCTGGACATCACACCCGGTTCCGTCAGCGTACTGGGGCTGATGAATGACAAGGAAAACCATGTCCAGCTGTTAGTGGATACAGATGTCCTTCAAGGGGAATACTTCGGCTGTCATCCCTGCATCAATACCTCCAGCCTTCGCTTCTCTGTGGCGGACTTGATGGAGAAGGTTATTCCTGCCATGGGGCACAAGCCCAAGATGGTGACTCTGCCTTAACGACTGCCTATGAAACGAACCGAAATTTGTCCGAATTTGGATCACTTTCCACCGGAATTGCGGTCGTTGGTGGCAGTTTCCCGGGTCTATGACAGCAGCAGTTCAAAGGCTGCCCGGGTATACCGATTGGAAGGGCGGGAAAACTACTATCTGAAAACTGCGGCAGCGGGCACGCTTGCCACGGAAGCGGCAATGACGGATTACTTCTGGCGGAAAGGTTTGGGGGCCGAGGTTGCCGGATACCTGACCGATGAGAAGGACTGGCTTTTGACCCGGGAACTGCCGGGAGAGGACTGCCTGGATGCCCGATATATGGAAAATCCCCGCCGTATGTGTGATACGCTGGCGAATTTGCTCCGACAGCTTCACGAAACCCCTTTCCCGGAATGCCCGGTACCCGACCGATGTGAAACCTATCGCCGAAAAGCCCGGGAGAATTATCGGGCGGGTATCTATGATGAGAAGCTTTTTCCCGGGAAATGGGGATTCTCTTCCCGGGAGGAAGCCTGGCGCCTGGTGCGGGAAAACGGAGAAAATCTTCATCCGGAGGTGCTGCTCCATGGAGATTATTGCCTGCCCAACATCATTCTGAACCGTTGGGACTTTTCCGGTTTCATCGATCTGGACTGTGCCGGGGTGGGGGATCGTCATATTGACCTGTTCTGGGGTGTGTGGACGCTGTTCTACAATTTAAAAACCAATGCCTATTATGACCGTTTCCTGGATGTCTATGGACGGGAACTGATTGAGCCGGAGCTGCTTCGGACGGTTGCGGCATTTGAGGTGTTCGGATGAACATTGCCCGGGACTGCGTTTTGCGGCTCCGGGCAATGTTGACGCAGAGGAAAGCGGCCGAGGGCGGTTTGATGACGAAAAACGGAGGATACCCCTCTGGTGAATCAGCCGGGGAAGCGGAAAATTGGGAAGGAATGCTGTTTTTCCCATAAATACATCCGGGACGATCCGAACAAATTTCCCGGAAGACGGAAAGAGGCCTGCCTTCCGCTGATTGCAGTTTGAGTCGGCTGAACTTTCCCACAAGCCCAAAGGGACTTCAATTTTCTCCCGAAAAGACAGAGACGGTTACGCCGGAGAGAAAATGATTTTTGATGGACAGTTTCTGTCAGATTATTTTCCATGCCGGACAGATTGGGAGGGGGAGGGGGGAAGCACGTTTCACTGAAATTATTTTCTTTCTTCCCAATTTTCTGGAATAATCGTGGGATTTCAACAGTTTTCTGCTTAGATATTTCAGGAAGGACTGCCTGGAAATTCCCTCCATGAAAGCGAAATTGGTAAAAATATGGAAGCAAATGGTTAAAAATTACGCAATAATTTTTTTAAAAATTGCATATTGGAAATTGACAAATCCATCATAAGGGAATATAATCAGTAAATAGTTTACTTACTGTCGCAGTATATCAGGTTTTGCAAGTCTCGTGTCGGTGGTGTGCATTTGAGAAAGGGTACACTGCCCGCTGGGACCGCAGGATGGAGGCGGCGTATCTTTTTGCCGCTTTTTGCCCGTCATGGGTGTACAGCTGTGTGCAGATGCTACAGGTGGATTTGATAGTGCGGACAGATGCCTCGCGGCGAGATGCCAGACGCGGTGGGTGCAGAAGGAAATTAAGGAGTGATTTCATTATGGCAAAATACGTGGTGAAGCGTGTGCTACTGGCGATTCTTACCATTTTCATCGTCAGCGCCATCACCTTCTTCTCAATGTACGCCATCCCCGGCGGCCCCTTCAGTTCTGAGAAGGCCCTTTCACCTGCGGTTATGGCGGCGCTGGAGGCCCGGTATGGCCTGGACCAGCCGGTTCCGGTTCAGTATTTCAATTACATGACCCGGCTGATTACGGAACATGATTTCGGTGTGAGCCTGAAAACAGGCCGGGATGTGTTTGAGACCATCACCACCGGCATGAAAGTGAGCGCCAAGCTGGGCCTGTCTGCCGCAGCTGTGGCAGTGGTGTTCGGCCTGATTTTCGGATCGCTGGCTGCGCTGAACCGGGGCAAGCTGGTTGACCGGGTCATCGTGTTTATTACCACCTTGGCCACCTCTGCGCCCAGTTTTGTGCTGGCTACCTTGCTGCTGCTGGTTTTCTCCATTCAGCTGGGCCTGGTACCCGCCTGGAGCGCCAACAACCAGAACTACGTCCTTCCGGTGATCAGCCTGTGCATGTACCCCATGGCTTATATCACCCGTCTGACCAAGACCAGTATGCTGGACGCACTGAATCAGGACTATGTGCGTACCGCCCGGGCCAAGGGCGTGGCAACCTATAAGGTGATTTTCAAGCATGCCCTGCGCAACGCCCTGATCCCGGTGGTTACCTATGTGGGTCCCATGGTGGCGTTTATCATCACCGGCTCTATGGTGGTGGAAACCATCTTCTCCACCGGCGGCCTGGGTTCCTACTTCGTAACATCCATCAACAATCGTGACTATACCCTGATTATGGGCGTCACCATTTTCCTGGCGATTCTGATGGTCACGGCGAACCTGATCACGGATATCGTGTACAAGCTTATTGACCCGCGCATTACTTTTGACTAAGGAGACGGAAACGAATGAATCAAGATCTGAAGAAACACGTGTTCAGCAGCCAGATCAATCTGGCCAGATTCAGCCCCGCCTCCGACGAGGAGAAGAGCGAGCAAGAGGTGATGAGCGAATCCACCACCTTCTTCCGTGACGGCATGAAGAAGCTGCTGCGCAACCCCCTGGCGGTGGGTGCAATGATTGTTCTTGTGGCACTGATTGTCACGATTATTGTGGCCCCGGCGATCATCCCCTACGGCTATGAGGAAATCCTGAAGGTGGACGGCCGCCGGGATAAGACGGCGGCAAACCTTGCGCCCTTCACCTATTCGGAGAACGAGATGAAATACATGGAGGAGACCGGCGAGCGGCTGTTCCCCCACATCTTCGGTACGGACAAGCTCTGCCGGGATTACTTTGCCCGTGTTATCTATGGTACCCGGGTGTCCCTGACGGTTGGTCTGTTTGCCAGTATTCTGGTCATGGTAATCGGCGTGCTGTACGGCGCCGTGGCCGGTTATGCCGGCGGCAAGGTGGATCTGGTGATGATGCGGATCTGCGATATCATCTACTCCCTGCCGGATCTGCTGATGGTGATTTTGCTGTCTGTGGTTCTGCGGGAAACTCTGGGCAATGCCATTGACGGCACTATCTTTGAGGACTTGGGCACCAACATGCTGTCGCTGTTCATCGTCTTCGGCCTGCTCTACTGGGTGGGCATGGCGCGGCTGGTCCGTGGCCAGATTCTGACCATCAAGGAAAATGAGTATGTGCTGGCTGCCCGCACCATCGGCACCAAGCCCAGCCGGATTCTGCGCAAGCACATCCTGCCCAACTGCCTGTCCGTGATCATCATTTCGGTGGCTCTGCAGGTGCCCTCCGCCATCTTCACGGAGAGCTACCTGAGCTTCCTGGGTCTGGGTGTTTCCCAGCCGATGCCCTCTCTGGGCAGCCTTGCCAACGAGGCCCGGGGCGCACTGCAATCCTACCCCTACCAGTTGGTATTCCCCGCTGTTATGATCTGTCTGATTGTACTCTCCCTGAATCTGCTGGGTGACGGACTGCGGGATGCGTTTGATCCCAAGCTGAGGAGGTAATGATCATGAGCGAACATCTTTTATCCGTAAAGGACCTGCGTACTTCCTTTGTCACAGACAATGGTGAAGTTCATGCGGTCAACGGTGTTTCTTTCAATTTGGACAGAGGCAAGGTCCTGGGCATCGTGGGTGAGTCCGGTTCCGGCAAGAGCGTTACCGCTTATTCCATCATGCAGATTCTGGCGGACAACGGCCGTATTGCCGGCGGCAGCGTGGAGTACAAGGGCCAGGACATCACCAAGTGGTCTGCACGGCAGATGGCAGGATTCCGGGGCAAGTGCTGCTCCATTATTTTCCAGGACCCCATGACCAGCCTGAACCCGGTGTTTACCATCGGCAACCAGCTGGAGGAAGCCATTCTGCTGCACACCAACAAGAACAAAGCGCAGGCCAAAGAACGGGCAATCGAGATGCTCACCCTGGTGGGTGTCAACGAACCGGCGAAGCGTGTTAAGCAGTACCCTTATGAGCTTTCCGGTGGTATGCGCCAGCGTGTGATGATTGCCATGGCGCTGGCCTGTGAGCCGGACATCCTGATTGCAGACGAGCCCACCACCGCACTGGACGTGACCATTCAGGCTCAGATTCTGGAACTGATGAAGGAACTGCAGCAGAAGCTGGGCATGGCCATTATTATGGTTACCCACGACCTGGGTGTTATTGCAACCATGTGTGACGAGATCATGGTCATGTATGGTGGCCGGGTCTGTGAGCGGGGCACTGCGGATGATATCTTCTACAATCCCCGTCACGAGTACACCAAGGGCCTGCTTCGGTCCATCCCCAGCACCGAGCGGATGAAGGAGCGGCTGGTACCCATCGCCGGCAACCCCATCAACCTGCTGAATATGCCTGCCGGCTGTGCGTTCTGCGCCCGCTGCGACAGAGCATTGAAGGTCTGCCTGGACTACGTTCCCATGGAGCGCCAGGTGGGCGAAGACCACAGAGCTGCATGCTGGCTCAACGACCTTGCCCTGAAGGACGAGGCGGAAAAAATGATTGCTGCCGGCCAGAGTGCCGAAGCGGTGCAGGCTGCTACCGGCTGGGTAAAAGACGAAAACGGACAGTGGGTCTTTGACCCCGTAATCAACGAACAGGAGGGAGGCTCCGGCAATGAGCAATGAATATTTGGTCGAAGTCGAGCACCTGAAACAGTATTTCCCCATCCGCACCGGACTGATGAAGACCACGCCCTTGAAGGCAGTGGATGATATATCCTTCGCCATCAAGCCCGGTGAGACCCTGGGCCTTGTGGGCGAGTCCGGCTGCGGCAAGACCACGGTAGGGCGCAGCCTGTTGCAGCTCTACAAACCCACCGGCGGACGTGTGAAGTATAACGGTGAGGTCATTTTTGACGCCGGTGACCTGGATGCCAATGGCAACCCCCTGGTGAATGAGCAGGGGCTGCCTGTGAAGAACAACCCGGCGACCAACGTCAATATGCTGCCTTACCGCAAGCAGATGCAGATGGTTTTCCAGGATCCGTATTCTTCGCTGAATCCCCGGATGACGGTGGAAGACATCATTGGAGAGCCGCTGGATGTGCATAAGCTTTATTCCAACAAGGCGGAGCGGCGGGAAAAGGTGCTGCACCTGATGGAACTGGTTGGCCTGAACGCCGAACACGCTACCCGCTATGCCCACGAGTTCTCCGGTGGCCAGCGTCAGCGGATTGGCATTGCCAGAGCACTGGCGGTGGATCCCCGGTTCATTGTCTGCGATGAACCTGTGTCCGCTTTGGATGTATCCATCCAGGCTCAGGTGGTCAATATGTTTGAGGATCTGCAGAACAGTCTGGGCGTTTCCTACCTGTTTATTGCCCACGATCTGCTGGTGGTCAATCACATTTCGGATCGGATTGCCGTCATGTATCTGGGTAAGATGATGGAAATGGCAGAAGCAGACGAGCTGATGAACAATCCCATCCATCCGTACACCCAGTCTCTGCTCTCCGCTGTGCCCATGCCGGATCCGAAAATCGCCCGTACCCGCTCCCGCATTGTGCTGGAGGGCGACGTACCCAGCCCCCTGAAGGCTCCCTCCGGCTGCCCCTTCCGTACCCGGTGCCGCTACGCCACAGAACAGTGTGCTGCGGAGCGCCCCGCCTTCACGGATCGTGGAAACGGACACATGGTGGCCTGCTGGAATAAGTAAGTTTCAGCTATTTTATCAGACAGATTGCAGCAGGGCTTTTGGCCTTGCTGTGGTTTGATAAAGGGCGAAAGCCCAAAAATCTTATGGAGGAAAAATCTATGAAAAAGCTGACCGCACTTCTCCTGGCGCTGGTCATGTGCTTCGGTCTCGTCGCTTGCGGCGGACAGACTGCCAGCACGGAAACCACTGCCCCGGCTGCCGAAGCGACTGAGCCCGCTGCTCAGGAAACCGAAGCAGTCGAATCCAATTTCGTTGATCCTGTCAACGGTTGGGATACTTACGATGCGCTGATCGAGCAGATCCGTACCTGCACTGATCCTGTCGAGCGTGTCGACCTGATGCATCAGGCTGAGGATATCCTGATGGATACCGGCGCCCTGCTGCCCCTGTACTTCTACACTGATATCTATCTGCAGAAGGACTACCTGACCAACGTCTACTGGACTCCCTTCGGCTACAAGTACTTCATGTTCGCCGAGCTGGGCAATGGCAGCGACACCCTGCGGATGTACCTGGCTTCCGAGCCTGACAAGCTGGATCCCGCTCTGAACAGCACTGTTGACGGCGCTATCCTGGCCATCAACTCCTTTGCCGGCCTGTTCACCTATGACGCCGACCAGAAGCAGGTTCCAGACCTGGCTGAGAGCTACACTGTGTCTGACGACGGTCTGACCTACACCTTCACCCTGAAGGACGACCTGAAGTGGTCCAACGGCGATACTCTGGATGCCAGCGACTTTGTTTACTCCTGGAATCGTGCTGTGGATCCCGCTACTGCTTCTGACTATGCTTACATGTTTGCTCCCATCAAGGGCTATGCTGAGATGACCGAGATGGATGAGGAAGGCAACCTGGTCAACCCCGATGCTACCCTGGCTGTCACCGCTTCCGAGGATGGCAAGACTCTGACTGTCGAGCTGACAACCCCCACTGCTTACTTCCTGGATCTGTGCGCCTTCCCCACCTACTTCCCTGTCTATCAGGAAGCTGTGGAAGCTGCTGATCCTGAAGGCAACAACCCCGGTGCATGGGCTCTGGATCCCGGTGAGAACTTCGTGTGCAGCGGCGCTTACGTGCTGACCGAGTGGAACCACAACAGCTCCATGGTCTACGAGAAGAACCCCAACTACCATCGTGCTGACGAAGTGACCATCGAGCGTCAGGAGCTGATGCTCTCCAGCGATGAAACCGCCGTCTTTGCCGCCTACAACGATGGCAGCCTGGACTTCGCCGATGGCGTGCCCACTGCCGAAATCGCCGGCCTGGAAGGCAACCCCGAGTACCACGTGATTGGAACCCTGGGCACCTACTATGTCTGCTTCAACGTCAACAGCCCCATGTTTGATGGCATGAGCGCTGAGGATGCCGCTACCCTGCGGAAGGCTTTGGCTCTGTTCATTGACCGTGACTACATCGTCACCAACATCGGCCAGGCCGACCAGGTTCCTGCCGGTTCCTTCATTCCCGCTGGCTGCTCCGACGGCAACGGCGGTGAGTTCAAGAACAAGGATTACTTCGATCCCTCCTACGAGGCTTTCGAGGACAACGTGGCTAAGGGCATCGAGATGATGGAATCCATCGGCTTCAAGTTCGATGAGAATGGCATGCTGAGCTCCGAGACTCCTCTGAGCTTCACCTACCTGGTCAATACCCCTGGCTCCAACGTGGACGTGGCTGTGGCCATCCAGTCCGATATGGCCGCTGTGGGCATTAACATGGAAGTGTCTGAGATGGAGTGGAACGTGTTCCTGAACGACCGTAAGAACGGCAACTACGACGTTGCCCGTAACGGCTGGCTGATGGACTACAACGATCCTCTGAACATGCTGGAGATGTGGACCAGCGATTCCGGCAACAACGACTGCCAGTTTGGCCGTCCCCAGGCTTGATCGCTGATCTGAGTATCTTCCCAAATCTTTATAAGACCGGTTATCCCCTCGGGGATAACCGGTTTTTTATCTGCAGGATGTTTTGAATGAAACGATAGCTCCCTGAAAAAACAAAAAAATACCCGGAACTGTAAAAACAGTTCCGGGTAGACAATATAAAGGGAGAGAATCACACAATGCCCTGGGCATCCATGGCGTTTGCGACCTTCAGGAAGCCGGCAATGTTGGCACCGGCAACGTAATTGCCCTCCATGCCGTATTCTTTGGCTGCGACATCCAGGTTGTGAAAGATGTTGACCATGATGTCCTTCAGCTTGGCATCCACTTCCTCAAAGGTCCAGCTCAGACGCTGAGAGTTCTGCGTCATTTCCAGGGCGGAGGTGGCAACACCGCCGGCGTTGGAGGCCTTGCCGGGGCAGAACAGCACGCCGTGCTCCTGCAGATATGCAGTGGCATCCAGAGAGGTAGGCATATTGGCACCCTCAGCTACGGCAAAGCAGCCGTTGGCCACCAGGGCCTTTGCATCGTCCAGCAGCAGTTCATTCTGGGTGGCGCAGGGCAGAGCCACATCGCACTTTACACTCCACACGCCCTTGCCCTCGTGGTAGACGGCGCTGGGACGGGCCTTGGCATACTCGGTGAGACGGGCACGCTTGACTTCCTTGACTTCCTTCAGCAGGGCCACATCAATGCCTTCGGCATCGTAGATCCAGCCGGTGGAGTCGGAGCAGGTCACAGGCTTGGCGCCCAGCTGCCATGCCTTTTCAATGGCATAGGTGGCCACATTGCCGGCACCGGAGACAACCACGGTCTTGCCTTCCAGAGACTTGCCGTTGCACTTGAGCATCTCCTCAGTCAGATACAGCAGGCCGTAGCCGGTGGCCTGGGTTCTGGCCAGGGAACCGCCGTAGGTCAATCCCTTACCGGTGAGAACACCTTCGTACAGGTTTCGGATGCGCTTATACTGGCCGAACAGATATCCGATTTCCCGGCCACCCACGCCGATGTCGCCGGCGGGCACGTCGGTATCGGCGCCAATATACTTGTACAGCTCGGTCATGAAGCTTTGGCAGAAGGCCATCACTTCCCGGTCAGACTTGCCCTTGGGATCGAAGTCGCTGCCGCCCTTGCCGCCGCCAATGGGCAGACCGGTGAGAGAGTTCTTGAACACCTGCTCAAAGCCCAGGAACTTGATGACGCTCAGATTCACACTGGGGTGGAAGCGGAGACCGCCCTTATAAGGACCGATGGCGCTGTTGAATTGAACCCGGTAACCGGTGTTCACCTGAACCTGGCCTTTGTCATCCACCCAGGGCACCCGGAACATGACAGCCCGCTCGGGGGTGGTCAGCCGCTCCAGCAGAGCATTGCGCCGATAGGCATCTTCATTCTTCTCAATGACAACCCGCAGGGACTCCAGGACTTCATAAACGGCCTGGTTGAATTCGGGCTGGTCGGGGTTCTGCTTTTTGACCCGTTCGAGGGTTTCGTCTACATAGCTCATATCGATCCTCCGTTGCTTATTAATTTGGGATGAGTACGATTCTACCAGAAGTGGAAGAGAATTACAAGAGGGAAATGCAATTTTTTTCTTCTGCAGTTGCAAAAACAAAGAAAAAACGCCGATTTTAACAATCGGCGTTAGGATAACGAAAGAAGGAATTGTGAAAATTTCATCGTGCCCGGGGTAAAATCTCCTTTTGAATGACGTTCACCAGCGTCTCCACTTCCTCGGCGGTGGTGTCCCGGCACAGGGAAATCCGGAAGGAACTGTCGATTCGCTGGGGGGAAAGTCCCATAGCGGAAAGAACATGGCTCCGGTGTCCCTTGGCGCAGGCACTTCCCGCGCTGATGCAGATCCCTGCATCCTGGAGCAGATTGAGGGACTTCTGAGTGGGGACTCCGGGGATGGAAATGCTGAGGATGTGGGGGGCGTCATGACATCCGTTGATTTCCACCCCATCCAGAGCGCTCAGGGAGTGTACAAGGTTTTCCAGCAGCTCCTTTTCACGGGCGGTATCTTCCCGGAATGTGGCGTTCACAGCCCCACAGGCGGCGGCAAAGCCAAAAATCCCCGGGGTACCCTCTGTACCGCTGCGCAATCCATTTTCCTGTCCGCCGCCCAGCAGAAGGGGCGGGAAGGATTTCAGCCGGGGGGAGATATACAGCGCTCCCACGCCTTTGGGGCCATGAATCTTATGGGAGGAGACGGAGATCAGATCCGCACCCAGACTCTTGGCGGCGAAAGGAACCTTCAAAAAGCCCTGCACAGCATCGGTATGGAAAATGGCATCGGGACAGACCTTGTGGGTCAGCTTGGCCATGGCACTGATGGGCATGACGGAGCCGACCTCGTTGTTCACCATCATGATGGAAACCAGAATGGTGTCTTTGCGCAGAGCATCCTTCAAAGCCTCCAGGGAGATCCGTCCCTGAGCGTCCGGGGCAAGATAGGTGACGTCAAAACCCTGGCTTTCCAGTTCCTTCATGCAGTTCAAAATGGCATGATGCTCGATGGAGGTGGTGATAATGTGCTTGCCACGTTTGCCCAGGCGCTTCACGGTGCCGAAAATGGCCCAGTTGTCTGCCTCTGTTCCGCCGGAGGTGAAGAAAATCCGATCCGGTTCCCCGCCCAGGGCGGCTGCAACCTGGCACCGTGCAACCCGCAGGGTATGGGCGGTATCCAATCCGAAACTGTACAAGGCGCTGGGATTACCCCAACGGCGGGTCATTGCGTCCGCAACTGCCTCCACCGCCTGGGGACAGGGTTTCGTTGTGGCAGAATTGTCTAAATAAATCATGGTGTTCCTTCTTTATCTGATTATTTTCCTACGCAGAAGCGCTCAAAGATGCGATTGGTGATGTCTTCCCGGACAGTGGCCCCGGTGACCTCGCCCATGGCCTCCATTGCCTCTTCGGCATCCAGGAGAACGGCATCAGGCGTCTGGCCCAACTGCAGTCCCTGGAGGCACCGGAGCATGGCTTCATAGGCCCGGCGGCAGGCGTCATATTGACGGGCGTTGGTGAGAATGGAGCCGTCGCAGGGAGCCTGACCTTCAAACATGGCGTCTACCATGTCCGCCAGCTGATCCAGTCCCTGTCCGGTTTTGGCACACACCGAAATCACCGCCATAAAGGGCAGATCACTGGGGTCCACCTGACTGCCCAGGTCGGATTTGTTGATCAGGGCGATGGCGTTCTCATGATCCAGACACAGGTCGATGATTGCCTGATCCTCGTCGTCCAGGGGCGTGGAGCCGTCGCAGACAAACAGCACCAGGTCGGCGTTGTCCACTGCCTCCCGGGAACGCTGAACGCCCATGGCTTCCACGGTGTCCGTGGTCTCCCGGATTCCGGCGGTGTCGATCAGCCGGAGCCGGGTGGAACCCAGCATGACGCTCTCCTCCACGGTGTCCCGGGTGGTGCCGGGAATGTCGGTGACAATCACCCGGTCATAGCCCGCCAGAGCATTGAGCAGGCTGGATTTGCCCACGTTGGGCTTGCCCACAATGGCAGCGGCCACACCTTGACGGAGAATCCGCCCCCGGGTGTAGGTTTTCAGAATGGCATACAGCCCCTTTGCGTCTGCCCGAAGGGGAGAAGTGTAGGAAGACAGGGTAAAATCCTCAATATCCTCATCGGGATAATCCAGCACGGCGTGAAAGTGACTGCAAAGATTGGTCAGGTCATCGTAAATGGGGGCCAGCTTCTTTTGCAGCACACCGCCGACCTGACCGGCGGCGTTGGCAGCGGCATCGGCAGTGTCTGCTTCGATCAGATCGATCACAGCCTCCGCCTGGGTCAGGTCCAGTTTGCCGTTGAGAAAGGCCCGCTTGGTAAACTCGCCCCGTTTGGCGGGCAGCGCCCCGGCAGCATACAGGGATTCCAGTCCTGCAGCCAAAACGGCAGGGGAACCGTGACAATGAAATTCCACCGTGTCCTCGCCGGTGTAACTGTGGGGGTTCCGGCTGACCACCACCATACATTGGTCGATCACTCGCTCCTGCTTGTCCCGCAGAACCCCCAGCATCAGCTTTCGATCCGGAATAGCCTGAAGTGATTTCCCGTTTTGCAGAGAGAAAACCCGGTCAGCAACTTCGATGCAGTCATCGCCGGACAGCCGAAGAATGCCGATGGCGCTGACCTGACTGCCGGTGGATACTGCCGCAATGGTATGAGACATGAAAAGACTCCTTCTTTGATAACAATGAGAGATTACGCATCCAGAAAGGCCAGAGGATCCCCCTTCGACGCAATGAAATGCATCAGCATATAGGCGCACATGATGGCCACGTGTTCTTCCTTCAGAATCCGGCGGCACTCTTCACGGTCTGCCAGAACCACCTGAATGTCTTCGGATTCCTCCTGATGCACATTGGTGGCCTCGCCGCTGCAGTAGCCAAAGACTGTGGCGCAGCTTTCGTCGGTCATGCCGATGGTGGTAAAGAAGGGGCGGGAATAGCTTCCGCCCTCCTTGGGGGTAAAATTCAGGCCGGTTTCCTCGTACATTTCCCGGATCCCTGCCTGGAGAATCTCTTCCCCTGCCTCCACCAGCCCGGCGGGAAATTCATAGACATAATCCCCCAGCGGATATCGGAACTGCCGGACCAGCACGACCCGGTCCTTCTTTTCTCCGTATACCCCGTACAGGATCACACCGTCGGGCTTGTTGACCCCGGTAACGGCTTTGAGCTGAGTGCTGTCCATGGCGCGGGAGGCTACATAATAGGGTGATACCCGACCGCTGCGCCGGACGGCCTGAAGTTCGTATAGATTCAGAAACCGGTTGTCGGTCTGCTTTTCAATACGCTGAATTCTGCTCATAGCTGCCTCCTGAAATAAGAGTACTTTATTATACCAGTTTCGGAATAAAAAAGCAACATCCGGGGATACTTCCCAGGAGGTGACATAAATGACACATGAGGAAATTGAGAGCAGATTTCGGGGGACCGGAGACTTTATCGTGCGGGAACTGCGCTGCTGCGGCTTTGAGCTTTATGCTTATGCTGTTGACGGCCTTGTTTCCGGTGCGGATATGTCGGATTATGTGATTAAACCCATTGCCCAGACCCTTCGCGGGGGAAGCATGGAAGAGCTGTACCGCAGCGCAATGGCGGGGAGTATATACAATGGCGTGGCCAATGTCTGCACGGATGTGGATACCGTAACGACAAAATTGGTGAATGGATTCTGCGTTGTGCTGTTTCCGGGAGTCGGAGCAATTGCATTTGAGGTAAAAACAGGTGTCAGCCGGGGCCCTTCCGCTCCGGAGGTAGAGAATACCATCAAGGGACCGAAAGATGCTTTCGTGGAAACCATCCGGGTCAATACCAGCCTGCTGCGCCGTCATCTGAGAACGCCGGATCTTCGGATCGTCAGTACAACCATCGGGAAGAGGAGCCTAACAAATGTAGCGGTGATCTGGATCGAGGGAATCACCAATCCGGAACTGGTCCGAAGAATGATGGACAGATTGGACACCATCGATATTGACGGATTGATCTCTCCTGCCGCGGTAGAAGAATACATCACTGGCTCCCGGGTTACCGCATTCCCGCTGCTGCAATATACCGAGCGTCCGGATCGACTGTCTCAGGGACTGCTGGATGGCCGGGTGGGACTGATTATAGACGGACTGCCTCTGGCGTATCTGGCTCCGGCGGATTTGGGGTATCTGATGGAGAGCTCGGAAGACCGAAGCCGGGATTTTATTACTGCCTCCTGTTTGCGTGTACTCCGATACGGGGCGCTGCTGACGGGATTGGTTTTACCGGGGTTCTATATCGCCATGGTGAAGTTCCACCAGAACTGGATACCAACGCAGCTTCTGGAGATTATTCTGAACAGTAAACAAGGGGTCCCGTTTACGACCGCGGCAGAGGTTCTTGGACTGCTAATTGCATATGAACTGCTTCAGGAGTCGGGCATTCACTTGCCGCAAGCCATCGGCCAGTCGGTATCCACCATTGGAGGTATTTTGGTGGGAACGGCGGCAGTGGAGGCCGGATTGCTTTCTCCAATGGTGCTGATCGTGGTCAGTGTGGCTGGCGTATGTGGATTTGTACTGCCCAACCGGGATCTGGCGGAAGGTATTCGGGTATGGCGGTTTGCATTGGGGGTTATCGCAACTTTCTTTGGTATCTGGGGAATGGGGCTTGGACTGGCGGCGCTGATTCTCCATCTGGCAACGTTGAAATGCCTTGGCGTACGCTTTCTGACGCCATATCCCAGTGGAAGAGGACTGCTGCGCAGAAGACTCAAGAACCAAAAGGAAAGAGATCCGAGATTAAACCCAGAGGATAAAAAGAACCAAAAATAAAATGTTTGAAAAAAGGAGAAAAAAGGTATTGACAAAAGGGAAGCGGTGTGATAGTATATCGAAGCTGTCCGCGAGGGCAGCGGAAAAAAGCAAAAATTCAGAGAAATTTGAAGAGAACTGA
>DSLFC04101__coassemble_728_pt1 | contig 19766 bp, 17 predicted proteins | sample DSLFC04101__metabat2_low_PE_049 | metagenome-assembled genome bin DSLFC04101 | reverse complement strand
ATCGCCAAAGTATTTGGAAAACCGGTTGACGAAGTCTTTTATCTTACCGAGGAGGAACAAGTATGAAAACAAGACGAAAAGAGAAGAAGGTGTACCTGCGTTTTGCGCTGACGATGCTGCTTTGCGCCGCTTTGGGCGCAGTGGCCGGAGCGGGAATGGTGATGGTTGGGAAAGATCTTTTGGAGACTTCCCGAAGCCTGAATGAGGTGTTGGCATCTTTCGGGCTGTGGTGGTTTGTTCCCGGGTATCTTTTGCTGGCGGTGAGTACGGCCTACCATGTTCGGGGCAAAGCCCTGCTCCCTCAGGCCGTAGAAGAGGACGGTGCATTCCGGGAAGCAGACCGGCGGCTGTGTCTGGCGCTGATTCTCTCCGGCGCGGCCATGGTGTGGCTGTTCATTGCCCTGGGCATCAGCATCCAGGCAGACGGGGAAACCGGCCATGCCATGTTCTTGGGCAGCCAGGTGCTCCGGGTGGGGGACGAGACCCAGGCGCTGCTTCTGTTTGGGTCTTTGACGGTGCAGCTGGTGTGGATTACGGTTTTGCAGGTGGTGATTATAAAAGCCACTAAAGTAATTCACCCGGAAAAGCAGGGCAATGTGCTGGATTCGAAATTTCAGAAAGACTGGTATCAGAGCTGTGACGAAGCGGAGCGGCAGCAAATCGGAGAGTGCAGCTATTTTGCCTTCCGGGTGATGAGCGTGGTGTTCCCCCTGGTCATGCTGGCGCTGGTGCTGCTGGCTACAAACGGCATGGCCCAGCCTGCCTGGATTCTGCTGGTGGGCGGCCTTTGGATGGTTCAGCAGATGAGCTATCAGGCCATGGCCTACCACTTAGACCACGGAAAGCAGGAGAAGCCCTCCCGGATGAACTGAAGGCCAACAAAATCCGGATGCCGTCATGGCATCCGGATTTTCGGCGAATGGAGTTGGTAACGGGATTATAGCAGAGAAACGGCACCATCACAACCTACGCATCGTAGACAGGAAGTGGTTCCGGCCCGTCTGCCGGGGAAAACCGATCCGGGCGGACATCCAGGAAAAGAAACGGTTGACTTTGTGCCACATTGCGTGTAGCATGAACGTATCCCGAAGAAAAAATGGAAGGAGTTATTTCCTATGCCCAAATGGTTAGAAAAAGCTGTCTTTTATGAAATCTATCCCCAGTCCTTCTGCGACACCAATGCTGACGGCATCGGTGATCTGCCGGGTATTATCCGCAAGCTGGATTATATCCGGGACCTGGGTTTTAATGCATTGTGGATCAACCCTTGCTTCCTGTCGCCATTTGGGGATGCGGGGTATGATGTGGCGGATTACTGCCAGGTGGCGCCCCGCTACGGAACCAACGAAGACCTGAAGCAGCTGTTTTCCCAGGCCCATCAGCGGGGAATGCACGTGCTGCTGGATCTGGTGCCCGGCCACACTTCCGTGGAGCATTCCTGGTTCAAAGAATCCGTGAAGCCGGAGCGCAATGCCTTCTCGGATCGCTATGTATGGACGGACTCCGTGTGGAACAGCCCCGAGGGAATGGGCTGCCTGCGGGGAATCTCCCAGCGGGACGGCTCCTGCGCCCTGAACTTTTTCAGCTGCCAGCCGGCTCTGAATTACGGCTTCTACAACATCACCCAGCCCTGGCAGCAAAGCCCTGAGGATGAGGGCCCCAAAGCCACCTTGCAGGCCATGGAGGACGTGATGGCCTTCTGGCTGGAAATGGGCTGCGACGGATTCCGGGTGGATATGGCGGGGAGCCTGGTGAAAAATGACCCGGACAGCGAAGGAACCATTGCCCTGTGGCAGAAGGTCCGGAAATTCCTGGATGAACGGTTCCCGGAGGCGGCGATTATTTCCGAGTGGGGAGAGCCGGACAAGTCTCTGCGGGGCGGATTCCATATGGACTTCCTGCTGCACTTCGGACCCTCCCATTACAATGACCTGTTCCGGTGCGAGCATCCCTATTTCTCTGACAGCGGCCTGGGGGATGCCTCCGCCTTTGTGGAAAAATATCTGGACACCGCCCGGAAGGCGGGAAAGGCCGGACTGATCTGCATCCCCTCCGGCAACCACGACATGTGCCGCCTGGCAAAGCACGTGACCCAGGAGCAGCGGCGGCTGGCATTTACCTTCCTGCTGACCATGCCCGGCGCTCCCTTCGTCTACTACGGAGACGAAATCGGGATGCGGCATGTGGAAAATCTGACCAGCGTGGAGGGCGGCTATGAACGCACCGGCGCCCGGTCCCCCATGCAGTGGGACGGCACCGTCAATGCCGGCTTCAGCGCCGCAGCCAAGGAGCGGCTGTACATCCCCCAGGACCCCGGGGCGGATCGTCCCACGGTGGAACAGCAGATGAAAGACGAGAATTCCCAATACCATCAGGTAAAGCATCTGCTGGCGCTGCGCAGAAGCCATCCGGCCCTGCAGAATCTCAGTGAGATTACCTTCCTCAGCAACGGTGCGCCCAAGAGCGCCTTGGCCTACCTGCGCAGCTGCCAGGAGGAGACGCTGCTGGTGGCGGTCAATCCTTACCGGCAGGCGGTGACGTTCCGCTTTGATCAAGTCATGGCGGACGCCGTATACACCTGCGGCGACCCGGCGGAACAGAAGGACGGTGTGGTCACGGTCATGCCTCAATCCGCGGGCATCTACAAGGTCCGCTGATTCTCTGAATAACAGTAAACAGCGCAGACTGCTTTTGACGGCAGCCTGCGCTGTTATTTTGCTTTTTTACTCCCGGGTGGTGCCTCCCGGCGCAAAATGGACGGCCAGCGAGATGTTGCGGGGCATCAGGTCCCCCTGCTGGTGCAGCAGAAGGTGAACCGCTGCCTGGGCCATTTCGGCAATGGGCTGGACAATGGTTGAGCAGCCGTAACGGCCGGTGGCATAATCCACAATACCGTCATAGCCGATCAACTGTACATCTTCGGGGATCCGGACGTTCCGCTCCCGCAAAAATTCGCAGACCCGGACACCCAAGCCGTCTGAATTACAAAAAATCCCGTCAAAATCCAGCTTGCCGTTGTGGATGTGCTCCTCCAGAAACTGATAGAAGGGCGCCTCTGTTTCTTCGTCGGTCAGGACAATGCTGTGGCAGGTCATGCCATTGCGATGGCAGGCGTTCTCAAAGCCGGGCCCCCGCTTCTCCGCTTCGCCCACAATGACATTCCCGATTTGCAGGAAGAGCAGTTTCTTGCAGCCCAGGGCAATCAGCTTTTCCGCCGCCAGTTCTCCCCCGTGGTAATTGTCAGAGGAGACGCAGGGGTGGTTGCTCAGGTGGCGATCGATGGTGACCACGGAGATGGACTCATCCACTTCCAGGTCGGGACTGTAGGTCAGGGCGATGATGCCGTCAATTTTATTCTGACGGGCCAGCAAAAAGCATTTTTCCTCTACCTGGGAGTCGTAGCTGGTGATCATCAGCAGACTCCGGTATCCTTCCTCCATCAGGCACTTGGACAGTTCGTTTACCAGGACGGCAAAGAAGGGATGGTGAAGCGACGGCATCACCAGGGCCACACAGTAGGTCTTGTTGGTTTTCAGACCCCGGGCATAATTGTTCACCTGGTATCCCAGCTTTTTGATGGCGGCATCCACCCGCCTGCGGTATTGCTCGCCCACCGGAATGTCGTTGATTACCTTGGACACTGTCCCCAGGGAGACACCGGCTTCTCTGGCAACGTCTTTCATGGTGGGGGCATCAGAAGATTTCATAGCTTTGCACATCCTCTTTGGTGAAACGATCTTACGCTGAATTATAACACATCTTCTGAAAAATGACTAGCTCTTATTTGGACTTATTTTTTGAGGGTTCTTTTCCGTTGGGCAGAATATCAAAAGAGGATCCTTTCAAATTGTGGATGACTTACAAAAAACTTTTTTCGATCCAATATTGTATTGACAGATGGGGAATCCTGTGTTATTTATGTCTTGTGTATATAACGTTTCACGAACAGAATATCCGCAGATAAGACGAATAAATCAGGGGTATTTTGTCTTAATACGCAGAAATTCCGTGAAACGTATTTTATAAGAAAAGGAAGGCATTAACATGAAAAAAATCATCGCACTTGTTATGGCACTGACTATGGTCTTTGCGCTGGCCGCCTGCGGCGGTTCTGGAACAGCCTCTGATCCGGATGCCGTAACCATCACCATCTTCAACTCCAAGATGGAAATCCAGAGCCAGATGGAAGAAATGGCTGCCCAGTATTCCGAAGAGAAGGGCGTCAATGTGGAAGTGTACTACTCCAACGACACCGTGGCCGCCCACATGGCAACCCGTTATGCGTCCAACGAGCCCTATACCATCTCCATGGTGGATGCCAAGGACATCTACTCTCTGGCTGTGGATCATGGCATCGACCTGTCCGGTGAGGAGTGGGTGGAATACACCACTCAGGCCATCTCCGTTGACGGCAAGGTTCTCGGCTTCCCTGTCTGTGTGGAAGCCCGTGGCATCATTTACAACGCCGACGCCATCAAGAACGTGACCGGCAAGGATTTTGATCCCGCCACTATCAAGACGACGGAAGACTTCCAGGCAATTGTGGACGAGCTGATTGCCGGCGGCATGGAGAACCCCACCGGCGTGATGAAGGAAGACTGGTCTCTGGCCGGCCACTTCCTGGCGGAAGTTTACGAGCAGCGGGAAGACCCCGATGGCTTTGTCTCTGCCCTGAAGGATGGCTCCGCTTCCCTGATTGATGATGCCAAGTTCAATGAGATGATGGACACCTTCGACGTCCTGAAGAACAACAACTATGCCAAGGACGCTGCCATCTCCGCAGAGCGGGAAGTCACCGAGCAGAAGCTGGCGGAAGGCGAAATCGCCTTCATGTTCGGCGGCAACTGGGACTGGTCCGTGATCGCTGCCTATGACTACACCGAGAACCTGGGCATGATGCCCGTTCCCAACGATTCCAACGACGGAACCAACGAGAAGCTGGTGGGCGGCGGCTCCAAGTACTTCTTCATTGACTCCTCCGAGCAGACCAGCGATGCCCAGCGGGAGGCTGCCAAGGACTTCCTGAACTGGCTGGTCATGGACGAGGAAGGTCAGGACTTCCTGGTCAACTCCTGCGCCCTGGTTCCCGCTTATTCCAACATCACCCTGCCTGTTTCTGATCCTCTGGGCGCTTCCGTCAAGGCCTATGCCGATGCCGGCGCCCTGATCGACAACTACAACTACCTGCCCGACGACCACTACTCCATCTGCGGCGCTTCCTTCCAGAAGTATCTGGCTGGTCAGATTGACCGTGCCGGTCTTGCAGAGGAAATCAACGCTTACTGGGCCACTGTAGAATAACATAACGCCCGGATACGGCTCCACAATGGGCCGGGTACCGCCTCAGGCTGCTACCCGGCCCCATTTCCCAGGATTTGTTTTATTCGCGGGAACAAATCTTTTTCTCCATTGGAAAAATCCATGCGACAGATTGGAAATGATGTATTATGCAGAAAAGATCGACTACATATAAAATCTCGCAGTTCCTGATGTTTGCCGGTCCTGGTACCCTGCTGTTCTTCTGCGTCGTGATCGTTCCGTTTGTGTACGGTCTGTACCTGACATTTACCAGCTGGGATGGTGTCAGCGCCGTAAAGCCCTTCGTGGGGCTGGATAACTTCGCGGCGGTGATTCAGGATACCGCTTACTGGCAGGCAATGGGCCGCACCGCAATCTACTCCTTCTTTGCGGTGATTCTGGTCAACATCGTTGCCTTTGCTCTGGCATATCTGGTAACCAGCGGCGTAAAAGGACAGAATTTCTTCCGCGCCGGCTTCTTTGTCCCCAACCTGATCGGCGGCATTGTTCTGGGCTATGTATGGAAGTTCGTGTTTAACCGTGCTTTCGTGGCCATCGGCAGTGCCATTACCGCTGAAACGGTTCCCTCCCTGCTGTCTACCCCCGGCGGAGCCATGTTCTGCCTGATTCTGGTGTCGGTGTGGCAGTACGCAGGCTACATGATGCTGATTTATGTGGCAGGATTCATGAGCGTGTCCAAGGACCTGCAGGAAGCGGCCATGATCGATGGATGCAACTCCGCACAGGCCATGAAGAACGTAACCATTCCCCTGATGCGTGCTTCGTTTGTGCAGTGCTTGTTCCTGAGCATCACCCGGTGCTTCATGGTTTACGACGTGAACCTGTCTTTGACCAACGGCGAACCCTTCGGTTCCTCTGTGATGGCCGCCATGCACGTGTATCGGCAGGCTTTCACTTATAAGAATTACGGACTGGGCCAGGCGGAAGCCTTGGTGCTCTTTGTGGTGTGTGCCATTGTGGGCGTGACCCAGGTTATGATTGGTAAGAAAGGGGAGGTGGATGCGTAATGCTGGACAACGAAAAAGCCGCACGGCAAAAACGACTGGTGCATGGCCTGATGTGGGTGATTCTGCTGGTCATGTTCATCAGCTTTATCTTCCCCTTTGTCCTGGTTGTCATCAATGTGTTTAAGACAAAAGGTGACATCACCAAAGATCCTCTGGCGCTGATTGGCGAACATGGCTTCACCCTGCAAAATTTCCCGGAAGCCATGGAGAAAATGAACTTTGGCCAGGTATTCATGAACTCCACCATCATTACGGTCAGCGCCACGATCCTGACGATCCTGGTTTCTTCCATGATGGCCTTCGTGATTGTCCGCAACGGAAAGTGGAAAATCTGCACCCTGATGTTCTCCATGATGATTGCCTCCATGGTCATTCCCTTCCAGGTGCTGATGGTACCTCTGGTCTCCGTCTACGGCGGTACCCTGGGTGTACTGAATCACCGGCTCACCCTGATTCTGATGCATGTGGGCTTCTCGGTTTCCATGGCGGTGTTCATGTTCCACGGCGCGATCAAAACCAACATTCCTCTGGATCTGGAAGAGGCGGCCACCATTGACGGCTGCTCCCGGTGGGGTATTTTCTGGAAGATTGTCTTCCCGCTGCTGAAACCCACGGTAGCCACCGTGGCGATCATCAACGCCATGGCTTTCTGGAATGACTACCTTCTGCCCAGCCTGGTGCTGACCAAGAAGGAGCTGTACACCATTCCCATTGCAACACAGGCGTTCTACGGCACCTACTCCACGGACATGGGACTGGTGATGGCGGCGCTGCTGCTGGCCATGCTGCCCATCCTGATCCTGTACATCTTCATGCAGCGCTACATTGTGGAAGGCGTTACCGCCGGCGCAGTGAAGGGCTGATATCCACATTTGGATTTCCTCGTGTTTACCCCGCCCGCGTGGGGCGGGGTAAATGCCTTTTCAGAAAGGGGCTGCTTTATGGATTGGTTGTTTGATGCGGACAAACCGCTGATGCGGGGGTTGTCCGCCATTGCGGATCTTCTGATCCTGAATCTTCTGACGATACTTTGCAGCATCCCTGTGATTACCGCCGGACCGGCCATCATCGCCCTGTTCACCACGGCGATCCGGATGGTCAGAAACGAGGATGGCTCCCTGGTGAGGGACTACTTTCGTGCTTTTTCCGCAAATTTGAAACTGGGTATTCTGTTCTGGATTTTCTTGCTGATCTGCATGGGCCTACTGTACTTTGATTACCTGGCAGCCCAGGCTTATGCTCCTGTCATGAGTCCTGTGATCGCGGCCATGGGTGTGCTGGTCCTTGCAGTGTCTTTCTATATCTTCGGACTGCTGGCCAGATATGCCGACACCCTGAAGGTGACGGTAAAAAAAGCAATTTTTCTGGCAGTGGGTTATTTCCCCAGAACGCTGGCAATGACGGCGTTTTTCATGGCTTTCTGGGTGCTGTCCATCCGGTACATCCAGTTTGGCGCTCCGATTTTGCTGATGTTCGGCCTGTCTTTGCCCTGCTATGTCTGTGCCATTTTGATGAACGGCATTTTTACACAATTGGAAAATAAAAAGGGATGATCCCCTTTTATCAATAGATATCGTTTGAAGGAGGATGCTGTTGTGATTCAGTTTGATCGCATTAAAAAGACCTTCACCCTGACCACTGAAAAAACCATGTATCAGATGCAGATAGGCCCGGTGGGGCATTTGCTGCACCTGTATTACGGCCCTGTCACGGAGGGCTGCTTTGACTATCTCCAGCTGACCCGGGACTGTGGCTTTTCGCCCAATCCCTACGACCTTCAGGAGGGGCGGGGCTGGTCGCTGGATACCCAGGCCCAGGAGTACAGTACCCCGGGGGCGGGAGATTTCCGCCTGAGCACGCTGGAATCCGAAAGCGCCGACGGCATTCTGGGAGCGGACCTGCGGTATGTTTCCCACCAGATCCGCCCCGGAAAATACCAGCTGGCGGGGATGCCCGCCGCTTTTGCCGGGGAGGGGGAGGCTGAGACCCTGTCTGTCCTGCTGGCCGACGCTGCCACCGGAATGCAGGTGGAGCTGCTGTACGGTGTATTTTCCCAGCGGAACGTGATAACCCGGGCCGCCCGGATTTTGAACCGGGGAGCGTCTGCCCTGCGGCTGAACAAGGCAGCGTCGGTGTGCCTGGATCTGCCCTTTGGAGACTGGCAGATGATCCATTTCCATGGCCGCCATACCATGGAACGGCAGCCGGAGCGGGTGACGCTGATGAACGGCATCCAGACGGTTTCTTCTGCCCGGGGCGCCTCCAGCCACCAGCATAACCCCTTTGTGATTCTGTGCCAGCCGGATACCACTGACCGGTTTGGCCAGTGCTGCGGCATGATGCTGGTCTATTCCGGCAATCACCGGACCGATGTGGAAGTGGATCAGGCCGGGGCGGTGCGTGCCGTTATGGGCATCTCGGACACCAATTTCTCCTGGACCCTGGAGCCGGGGGAAGCCTTTGAGACGCCGGAAGTTCTGCTGGCGTTTACCCAGGAGGGCCTGGATGACCTGTCCCACCTTTACCACCGGTTTATCCAGCACAATGTCTGCCGCAGCCGGTACGCCCTGGAGCGGCGGCCGGTGCTGCTGAACAGCTGGGAAGCGGCTTATATGGATTTTGACGCCGAAAAACTGCTCCGGATTGCCCGCAGTGCCAAAGAGCTGGGTGTGGAGCTGTTCGTCATTGATGACGGCTGGTTCGGCAACCGGGATGATGACTTCCGGGGGCTGGGGGACTGGTTCGTCAATGAAAAGAAACTGCCCGGGGGACTGAAGGTGCTGCTGGACAGCATTCATGCCCTGGGTCTGAAGACCGGCCTCTGGCTGGAGCCGGAGATGGTCAGCGAGGACTCTGACCTGTACCGCAGCCACCCGGACTGGGCGCTGACGGTGCCTGGCCGCAAGCCCACCATGGGCCGCAGCCAGCTGGTGCTGGATCTTTCCCGGGAGGATGTGATCCAGTGGCTGTATGAAACCATTGCCGGACTTCTGCGGGAAAACCCCATTGATTATGTCAAGTGGGACATGAACCGGCATCTGACGGATCTGTACAGTCACACCCTGCCTGCTTGCAGACAGGGAGAGGTGACCCACCGCTATGTGCTGGGGCTGTATGATTTGCTGGAGCGGCTCACCAGGGAATTCCCGGATTTGCTGTTCGAGGGATGCTCGGGCGGCGGCGGACGGTTCGACGCAGGAATGCTGGCTTACCATCCCCAGATCTGGTGCAGCGACAACACCGACCCCATTGCCAGACTGACCATTCAGGAGGGAACCTCCTACGGTTATCCCGTTCCTGCCATGGGTTCCCATGTTTCGGCTTCCCCCAACCATCAGACGGGGCGCAGCACCCCCCTGGGAACCCGGGGCGTGGTGGCCATGTCCGGCACCTTCGGCTATGAGCTGGACCCGGGCCTGCTGTCCCAGGAGGAAAAGGATGAAATCCGCCGGCAGATTGACCGGTACCATGACTGGCAGGATCTGATCCGGGAGGGAGATTACTACCGGATTCAGAGCGTGGACAAAGCGCGGCCCTATGGGGCATGGGAGTTTGTGTCCCCGGACCGGGATGAGGTGCTGCTCAACGTGGTGCTGGCAGATGTATCTTCCAATCCCAGACCGCTGCACCTGCATCTGAAGGGCCTGGACCCCCAGGGCCGGTACCGGATTGAGAGTGCGGGCTTTTATGGCTGCAATGCCAGATTGCCCCATGCTCCTGACCGGATTTTCACCGGCGGCGAACTGATGTACGGCGGCTACACCCTTCCGATCCTGCTGGGCAATTACCCCAGCGTCCAGATTTGCTGGAAAAGCGTAACCGGCTGAGCCGGAAAACAGGCGGATGCCGGACCTTTTAACCGACCAGGGAGAAAATTGTATGGCAAGTGAACTTCTGCGGCAGGCCCGCAGCTATGAAGAGAAAAACAGACCGCTGGTGAAGCAGCAGCTGCCCTTGTTTCACCTTACCGGCGGCGTGGGCTGGATCAACGATCCCAATGGATTTGCCCCCTACCGGGGAGAATACCACCTGTTTTTCCAATATTACCCTTACGATGTGAAATGGGGCCCCATGCACTGGGGCCATGCCAAAACGAAGGATTTCATCCGTTGGGAATTGCTCCCGGCGGCGCTGGCCCCGGATGCGGAATATGACCGGGAAGGCTGCTTCTCCGGGGGAGCGGTGGAACTTCCCGACGGACGGCACATGCTGATGTACACCGGAGTCCAGAGAGAAAAACAGGCAGACGGAACCTTCCAGATCCGTCAGACCCAGTGTGTAGCCTTTGGCGATGGAGTGGATTATGAAAAAAGTCCCCTTAACCCGGTGATTTCCGGGGCGGATCTGCCTGAGGGCGGCAGCCCGGTGGATTTCCGGGACCCCAAGATCTGGCGGGAGGGGGACACCTTCTACGCCGTGATTGTAGACCGGGGGCCGGACGGCAGCGGAACCGTGCTGCTGTATGAGAGCAAGGACGGCCTGAACTGGAAGCTGGACGGAAACCTTGCCCAATGCCATTACCGCTATGGAAAAATGTGGGAATGCCCGGATCTGTTTGTCCTGGATGGAAAGGACGTCCTGATCCACAGCGCCCAGGATATGCGGCCGGAGGGCCTGGAGTACCACGCCGGAAACGGAAAGGTCTGTCATGTGGGCCGGCTGGATCGGGAGAACTGGCAGTTTGCGGATGAAAACATCCACGCCATGGAGTATGGACTGGATTTCTATGCTCCCCAGACCCTGGAAACCGAAGATGGACGGCGTGTTCTGGTGGGTTGGATGCAGAGCTGGGAAAGCTCCGGCCAGACCCGGGAGGGACTGGGTTTCATGGGCCAGATGACCATTCCACGGGAACTGCGGGTGCGCAATGGCCGGGTCTGCCAGATGCCTGTCCGGGAGCTGGAGCGCTTCCGGCGAAACCCGGTGAAATACCGGAATGTCCGGGTGACCGGGGATACGGTTCTGCCGGGGATTCAGGGGCGGTTTGTGGATCTGCTGCTGGAAATCCGGCAGGAACCTGGGGAAACCTGCCGGGAATTTACCCTGGAAATCGCAAAAAACGACGATTACGTCACCACCATCACCCTGCATCCCCGGGAGGGAACCATTACCCTGGACCGGGCTTACAGTGGCTTTAACCGGGACATTGTCAACCAGCGCACTTTCCCCGCCTCGCTGTCCGGTGAAACCATCCGGCTTCGCCTGATTCTGGACCGCTACAGCGCAGAGCTTTTTATGGGCGAAGGAGAGCAGGCGGCAAGCATGGTGCTGTACACGCCGCTGGAAGCGGAGGGAATCTCCATGCGGGCGGACACGGCGGTTTTGGTGGATGTGGAAAAATACGAGATCGTGGTGGATTGAGCCGATCATTGCCTTGGCACATATCGCACCAAATGCGGACACAGAAAAAACATACTTATGCCCGAAGGAGGACTTCTCATGAGTCAAAAAACCATCGACGAGTTTGAACAGCGCCTGAAAAAGCACCACGATGAACTGCGCTGGCTGTACATGGAGCTGTACAACAACGGGTCCATGTTTTTCGAGCTGGTGGAGCGCCTGCGTCAGTTTTACCTGGAACGCCGGGAGGGGTTGAAGGAGATTGACCGGCAGAAGGAGCGGGACCCCCATTGGTACCGCAGAAACGACCTTCTGGGCATGATGCTGTATATTGACAACTTTGCCGGCACCATCAACGGCGTCCGGGAGAAGCTTCCCTACATCGAAAGCAGCAACGTCAACTACATCCACCTGATGCCCTTCCTGGACACGGTTCCCGGCCGCAGCGACGGCGGCTACGCGGTGAAGGACTTCCGCAAGGTCCAGGAAAAGCTGGGTACCATGGAGGACCTGGAAGAACTGACCAAGGCCTGCCATGAAAAGGGCATCCAGGTGTGCATGGATTTCGTGATGAACCACACCAGCGAGGATCACGAGTGGGCGGTCCGGGCCCGGAATGGGGAAGGGGAATACATGAGCCGGTACTTCTTCTTCGATTCCTGGGACATTCCTGGTATCTATGAAGAGACTGTTCCCCAGGTGTTCCCCACCACGGCCTCGGGAAATTTCACCTGGCTGCCGGAGTGCGGTCACTATGTGATGACCACCTTCTACCCCTACCAGTGGGACCTGAACTACCGCAATCCCCGGGTGTTCAATGAAATGATGGCCAATTTCCTGTACCTGGCCAACCGGGGCATTGATATTATCCGCATTGATGCCGTGCCCTACATCTGGAAGGAATTGGGGACCCAGTGCCGGAATCTGAAGCAGGTACACACCATCGTGAGAATGATGCGGATGATCGGGGAGATCGTCTGTCCCAGCGTTCTGCTTCTGGGCGAAGTGGTGATGGAGCCGGAGAAGGTGGTGCCCTATTTCGGCACCACGGAAAAGCCGGAGTGCCATATGCTCTACAACGTGACCACCATGGCTACCACCTGGCATACGGTTGCCACCCGGGATACCACGCTGCTGCGGGAGCAGCTGGACAAGGTGTTTGCCCTGCCCAAGCAGTATGTATTCCTGAACTACCTGCGCTGCCACGATGACATCGGCTGGGGCCTGGATTATGATTCTCTGAGTCGGTTCGGCATTCAGGAACGGTCCCACAAAGCCTACCTCAATGACTTCTTCCGGGGCCTGCGGGGGCTGAGCAACAGCCGGGGCGAGCTATACAATGAAGACCCGGTTACGGGAGATGCCCGGCTGTGCGGCACGACTGCTTCCCTGTGCGGACTGCAGGCGGCGCTGGAGTCGGGGAATGCAGATGAGATTGATCGGGCCATTGACTCGGTGGTCATGCTCCATGCCTATATGTTTACCCTGTCCGGCATCCCGGTTCTGTATTCCGGAGACGAAATCGGGCAGCTCAATGATGACAGCTACCATGACGATCCGGACAAGGCGGAGGATTCCCGCTACCTTCACCGGGGCAAGATGGACTGGGAGGCAGCCCGGAAGGCAGAGCAGCCGGGAACGCCGGAGTACCGGATTTTCACCGCCCTCAGCAAACTGGAGACGCTCCGGGCGGGAGACTCCATTTTCTCCTGTCAGGCGGAGGCGTCCACCATTGACACCGGAGACCCGGCGCTGCTGGGCCTGGTCCGGGGCCTGGAGGGAGAAGAGCTGGTTGGCCTGTTTAATTTCAGCAATGAGCCCAAAACGGCAAGTGCTGTCCGCAGCAGCGGCCGGTATCTGGATCTGGTCACGGGGCAAACCCATTCCATTTCCCGGATTTCTGTTCCTGCCCAGGGCTTCTTGTGGCTGAAACGAATGGGGTGAGGGATGGATATGAAAAAATATGATGTGGTTGCGTTGGGGGAATTGCTGATTGACCTGACGCAGAATGGAATCAGCCAGCAGGGAAATCCCATGCTGGAGGCAAATCCCGGCGGCGCGCCCTGCAATGTGCTGGCGCTTCTGAGCAAGCTGGGACATTCTACTGGATTTATCGGAAAAGTCGGCTGTGATGGTTTTGGAGAACAGCTCTGCCGGGCCATTCAGGAGGTTGGAATTGACCATCAGGGACTTTGCTGGGACGAGTATGTCCATACCACCCTGGCTGTGGTCCATACCAAGCCAGACGGAGACCGGGATTTCAGCTTTTACCGCAATCCGGGGGCGGATATGTCCCTGACGGCCCGGGAGCTGAAGGAGGATATGATCCGCTCCTGCAAAGTCTTCCACTTTGGCACCCTTTCCATGACGGACGAGCCGGTTCGCAGCGCCACCTATCAGGCTATCCGCGTTGCGGAGGAGGCAGGATGTCTGCGCTCCTTTGATCCCAACCTGCGCCCGCCGCTGTGGGAGAGCCTGGACGTGGCCCGGGATCAGACGCTGTACGGAATGGCCCACTGCGACATCCTGAAAATTTCGGACAATGAAATCCAGTGGCTCACGGGAGAAGAGGATTATGACAAGGGTATCGACTGGATTCGCGGACGGTTTCCCAATATTCAGCTGATTCTGCTGTCCATGGGCAGAGAGGGCAGCCGTGGATACTGCGGAAAGGTCCGGGTGGAGGTTCCGGCGGTCACTGATGTGAAAGCCATTGAGACCACCGGGGCGGGAGATACTTTCTTCGCCGGGGTCCTGCACCATGTGCTGCAGTGGGGGCTGGGACCCTACACGGAGGAGGAACTTGGCAAAATGCTGTCTTTCGCCAACGCTGCCGCTGCCATCGTCACCACCCGCAAGGGTGCCCTCCGGGTGATGCCGGAAGAGGCAGAAATCCGGGAGCTGATGGAACAGGCGTTCCGGAGCTGAGTCCGGGGGAACAGATTGAGAACAGAATACAATAGCCCCAGCCGTCTGAGCCTTTCAGACGGCTGGGGCTGTTTTTGTTTGTTATGCGGCATTCCGGAAATATCCTGCCTATCGGCTCATGATCTTTCTTGCAACCTGGATGCCGATTTTATAGGGCAGGGGGCGCAGATCCCGGTCCGCTTCCTTCAGCTTCTGGCGGATGGGAAGGTGCTGGGGACAGTGCTTTTCGCACAGGCCGCAGCCGACGCACTGGGTGGCAAAGCCGGGTTCTTTGCGAAGACCCATATTCCGGGCAAATTCCTTTCGGGCGGAGGACTTTTTCTCCATGTACATCAGGTTGTAGTAGTGGAAATTGCCGGGGATGTCCACCCCTTTGGGGCAGGGCATACAATACCGGCAGCCGGTGCAGCCCACCTTCTCCCGCTGGCGGATGATCTGACGGATTTGAGCGACGATCTCCATATCTTCCTCGGTCAAATGGCCCGGCTCAGCGTCAGAAGCAACGCGGATATTTTCGCTGACCATTTCTTCGGAATTCATGCCCGAAAGCACACAGGTCACTTCCGGCTGATTCCAGAGCCAGCGCAGCCCCAGCTCGGCTGGGGTGTACCCCTTGCCATGGGAGGCCAGCACTTGCTTTGCCTGCTCCGGCAGATTCACCAGCTTACCGCCCCGCAGGGGCTCCATGATGATCACGGGAATCCCTTTCTTTGCCGCGGCCTGCAGCCCAGTTTTTCCAGCCTGGGTGTGCTCGTCCAGATAGTTATACTGAATCTGACAGAAGTCCCAGTCATAGGCATCCAGAATCTTGAGAAACATTTCTGTATCCCCGTGGTAGGAAAAGCCGATATATCGGATTCGCCCTTCCTCTTTCTGCCGGGCAATCCACTGTTCAATCCCCAGATTCTGGAGCCGCACCCATTCCGCGTAATCCGTGAACATGTGCATCAGGTAGTAGTCAATATGATCGGTGCGCAGACGGGAAAGTTCCTCACGGAAGGTTTTGTCAATGGCGGCAGCAGAGCGAAGGAGATACTGGGGGAGCTTGGTGGCAATATTCACCTTGTCCCGGCAGTGGTTTTTCTCCAGAATCCAACCCAGGCATTCCTCATTGCCCGGGTAAATATAGGCGGTGTCAAAGTAGTTGACGCCTTTTTCAATGGCAAGCAGGACTTCTTTCTCTGCTTTTTCATAATCGATGCCGCTGCCTTTCCGGGTGAATCGCATACAGCCATACCCCAGCTGGGAAATGGGATTGCCGTATCGGTCAGGTCTGTATTTCATACCAAGTCCCCCTTTGGGTGATTTGCTCCGTCTGTCATCATTGGGAGCCGTTTTTCTATCACCATTATAGCCGGAAAACCCCGCTCGTCAATGAGGGAAAAGAGACATAGAAAGAACTCCCACGCCGGTGTGCCGGACATTCCCTGGGCGCTTGAAATCCGGACTTGCCGGGAATTGTCAAAAAATAGAAAATGGTTCCAGCAATGGGCTTTCTGGGATTGACTTTCCCGCTGTGAGTGACTATGATAGGTAACTGGAAGTTAGCTTTGGTTAATTCCAGTGCTCTATTTTTTATGACTAGAGGGATATCCATGGATTTACTTTGGGAAATTGTATTCATTACGGCGCTGGCCGGTCTGGGCGGCACAGGTCTGGGCGGTGTGGTGTCCTGCCTGTTCCGGAAAGATTCCAGCCGGACGGTGAGCCTGCTTCTGAGTTTTGCCGGAGGCGTGATGATGGCGGTGGTATGTTTTGACTTGCTGGCCCAGGCGGTGGCCCCGGAGGGGACCGCAGACCATATGTATCTGGTGCTGGCAGCGGTGGGCGTCATGCTGGGTTATGCCGTTATCTACCTGCTGAACGCCTGGATTGACCGGGATACCAACCATGAAGTGGCCCACATCGACGAAAGCCACCCCAAGACGGCGGACTCTCTGGAAGAATTGATTCACGCAGACCACTACCAGGTCCACGAGCAGGGGGGCCAGAACCATGGCAGCCTGTTCCTGGCCGGACTGGTGATGGCGGCGGCCATTGCCCTGCATAATGTGCCGGAAGGAATGGTCATCGGTGCGTCCTTTGCCACCTCTGCCCAGCAAGCCGTGCTTTCCCGGGGCGGCATTGTCATGGCAATTGTCATCGGACTGCACAATGTGCCGGAGGGCATGGCGGTGGCGGTGCCTCTGATTTCCGGCGGAATGAAAAAAGGGAAAGCGGCGGTGCTGACAGCGATCACCGGAGCGCCCACCGTGCTGGGCGCCGTTCTGGGACTTTACCTGGGAACCATGGGCCCCGATATGCTGTCGCTGTCCCTGAGCTTTGCCTCCGGTGCTATGCTGTATGTGGTGTTCGGCGAGCTGATGCCGGAAGCGATCCTGATGTGGCAGTCCAAGCTGCCTGCCCTGGCTACCGTCATTGGAATTCTGACGGGTCTGGTGATTATTTACGCATAACGTTGGCTTTCCGAAGGAAAAATCCTGCGGCTTTGAAATGAAAAAAGAGGGCGAACTGATTGCTTTGCGTCAGTTCGCTCTCTTTTTAGGCATTATGAGGAAAGACTACAGTATCGCTGCTTACGTACAATTCCGGACCATTCCAGAACTGCGGCCTTCGCTCAATCGTTACCGATTCCTGGGATAGGGCTGCTTTTGATCTGTCAGTCCCAGAATGTAGTCCACGCTCACATTGTAATACCGGGCCAGAGAAATCAGTACCTGGGGCGGAATCATCCGCTCACCGGTTTCGTAGTATGCGTAGGTACGCTGAGGGACATTGATGCAGGTACCCAGCTGGGCCTGGGTCAGGTCGGCATCTTCACGGAGATTACGGATTCTTTCATATCGTTCAGCCATTTCAATCACCGCTGTCACTATAACTCAGAACGAATTGTTCTATTGATATATTGAACAAATTGTTCTAAACCGGTCACAGCAGATTCTTTAGACAGGGAAAGGGGAGACTGCCATGGATTTTGCCAAGCTATATGATGCCATCGCAGAACTGCAGGAACAACTTGCCGGACAGCACCATGACCGGGAGGTGGGCTGCCTGGACGATCAGGTCATCAAGGCGCTGGCAGCCACTTATGAATTGCAGGATTATCTGGCGATGAGACTTGCGGGAATCCCCGCAGTGGAAAACTGGGAGGTGTCGGTGGAATAACAGAAAAAACTGTGGACGCTTTTCTGATGTTGCACTTCCTCAAAAGTTTGCTATAATAACGCCGGAGGTTGAGAAAATGAAAATGTCTACAGATCTCGGAAAAGATTCCATTCCTTCGCTTGTCCTGCGGCTGGCAATTCCCTCCATGATTGCCCAGTTCGTCAATGTGTTATACAGCATTATCGACCGGATTTATATCGGTCATATCCCGGAAATCGGAGACCTTGCGCTGGCAGGCGTCGGGGTCTGCGGACCGATTGTCACCTTCCTGTCCTCCTTCGGCACCCTGGTGGGCCTGGGCGGCTCGGTCATCATGGGAATCCATCTTGGGGAAAGAAACAGGGAAAAAGCGCGGCAGGTTCTGGCAAACGCCTTTTTGATGCTGTGCTGCTTCTCCCTGGCCCTGACGGTGATTTTCCTGTTCTCCAAAGAAAAGCTCCTAATGTGGTTCGGCGCCAGCAGCATCACGTTCCCTTATGCCGACACCTATATGACCATTTACACAGCCGGTACATTTTTCGCGCTGATGGCAGTTGGGTTGAATTACTTTATCAACTGCCAGGGGTTTCCGGTGGCGGGCATGGCCACAGTCCTGATCGGCGCAGTCTCCAACATTCTTCTGGATCCGCTGTTTATTTTTGTATTTAAAATGGATGTGGCAGGTGCCGCCATTGCAACGGTGATTTCTCAGTTTGCCTCCTGTGCCTTTGCCATCTGCTTCCTGCTCAGCAAAAAGGTGCATATCAAAATCGTATTCGGGCAGTATAGCCGCAAAGTCATGGCCCGGATTCTGTTCCTCGGGTTTTCTCCGTTTATGATTCTGGCCACAGACAGCATCATTCTGATCCTGATGAATTCTGTGCTTCAGAAGTACGGAGGACCGGAGCGGGGGGACATGCTGATCACCTGTGCCACCATTGCCCAGAGCTATCTTCTGATGATTACCGCTCCCATGCTGGGAATCAGCGGGGGAACTCAGGCGATTTTAAGCTACAATTACGGTGCCCAGCGAACGGACCGGATCAAAGCGGCGGAAAAATGTATTCTGAAACTGATGTGTGTGTTTACAACCGTCATGTTTCTGCTTTCCCGGCTGATCCCGGAGCTTTTTGTCCGGATGTTCACTTCCGATGGGGAATATTTTACATTTTCCATCTGGGCCATTCACACCGTTACCCTGATGATCATTCCTCTGGGCTTCCAGTATGTATTCGTGGACGGTCTGACTGCCATGGCAAAAACAAAGACGGCGCTCTGCCTGTCGGTGTTCCGCAAGTCATTGTATGCGGTGAGCACCGTGGTTCTGCCCATGTGCTTCTCTGCCCAGTCTGCCTTCTACGCCGAGCCGCTGGCGGACATTGTGGGTTCTGTTCTGTCCACCACGGTCTTCCTTCTGGTCATCAACAAACATCTTCAAAACAGAGAGCAAACGATCATAAGCTGAACCATCCTGCCAGGTTATCCGACGCCGTTATCCTGCCGGAACTGCCTCAGAACGCCGCCCATTTTGGGCGGCGTTTTTTGTATACCGAAAACCACTCGCTATATGCATTTGTCAATCTGGAACCCAGCGAGTTCTCCTTCTCTTCCAGTCAGGAATACAAGGAACTGCTGCATCTGGTTTCCCACAGCGAAGAAAAGCTTCTGTCCACCATGACGCAGGAGCAGAAGGAACTGTTCTCCAGGTACTCCGACTGCGTCCGGGAGTTTCAGTCCCTGGCAGAGCTGCTGCTCTTCCAGAGCAGCTTCAAACTTGGGGCAAAGCTGATGGCGGAAATGATGACGGACTAGCTTAGAGCGAGAGCCAGGCTTCTTTTGCGAAGCCTGGCTTTCCGCTCATTTGGATAAAAGCAGAAACGATGATTCTCATGATGCTAAACAACACATACCGTCTGGAAATGAGTGGGAAGAACAGGAGAATGATGAACCCGGTCAACCCCTAACGTGCATACAAAAAACAGCTGGATTTCACACCGAGTTAACCGAATTGCCTCTACCGTTCACCAA
>DSLFC04101__coassemble_628_pt1 | contig 22195 bp, 19 predicted proteins | sample DSLFC04101__metabat2_low_PE_049 | metagenome-assembled genome bin DSLFC04101 | reverse complement strand
CCGCATTGTTTATCATTCGGGGAGTCACGAAACAAATTCTAGCGCAACGATTCGCTGGAAGAAAAAGGTCGGCGTTAACCGGGTAATTATCAAATCAAGAAAACTAGAAGATATCATATGAGAATACACAACTTGCCGTATGTTTTAGGGCGAGGGAAGTGCATTTTGAAATCTTTATGTTTTTCTTCTCCCGTGGGTGGGGGGTTATTTATCACATAGAACACAGATCTATTGCTGGACTATGTTCTTTTCTGCGATAATGTATCGCTCCCCATACATTCAGACCACCACAGGCTGCAATCAAGGAAATGCAGTAAGACCAAATAAATCAAATCCCCCGGCTGGCAAGCCGGGGGATTTTGTCGCCGGGTTAGATGGAAGAAACGTCCCGGCCATGGATTTGTCATGGCCGGGACGGCTGCTGTTACAAATGATGGGAGCGGGTGCTGTTCCGGCTTTTTTCCAGATGGACGCTGACGTGGTCGTAATCCATATGGGCAACCGCGGAAAACAGAACGTCCACCGCCAGCAGCTGAGCAATCCTGCTGCTCATGGCGCCGCTGCGCTGGGCGATTTCCGGTGCGGAGACATGAAACACAATGTCCGCACTTTGAGACAGGGTGTTTTTTCCAAACTTCGTAATGGCAATGACGGGAGTTCCGGCGTCTTTGGCCAGGGCCAGAATCTCCAGAACTTCCTTGGTGTTGCCCGACATGGAAATCAGCACCGCCACATCCCGGACAGACATATTGGCGGCGTACACCAGCTGCAAATGGTGATCCAGACTGAAAAACGCGTTTTTATTGATGCGCAGCAGCTTGCTTTGCAGGTCTTCTCCCACCAGACCGGAGGCGCCCACCCCAAAGATCCGCACGGAATCCGCGCAGAGAATTTTTTGGGCGGCCATTTCTACCGCTTTGGCGTCCAGGAGGGTGGCAGTGTCCTGAATGGCCCGAATGGCGTTGCTTTTGGTGCTTTCCAGCAGGACGGAAATATTCTCCGCATCGCCTACGTCGGAAAAGGGAAGGGGAGGGGCAGTTTCGTCCGCGTTTTTCTGAAGATCGGCAAACAGGGCCTTTTTCAGATCCTTCAATCCCTCAAACCCCAGGGCCTTGCTGAAACGGACCCAGGCGACTTTGCTGACGCCGGACCGGCTGGCCAGCTCTCCGATGGGCAGATTGAAAACCTCCTCCGCGTGTTCCAGAAAATAATCCGCTACCTTTTTCTCGACCACACTGAGGGCTTCGTAAACCTCCTGAATGCGGATTTTCACGTTGGTCATAAGATCTCCTCCCTTTCTCAGGCCCCTTCCCGGCGGCGCAGGGAATCAAAGATTTTGTTCAGGGTGTGCAGATTCAGCAGGGCAAGACCTGCGCATCCGAACAACACCCACACAAAGCCGCTGATGATAAACAGGGCGGGAAACAGAATCAGCAGCATCACAGGCAAAAGATTGGTCAGCGTTACCAGCAGCATTCTGGGCCCGTTGGCCAGACAGATCAGGATTCCGTTGGTGACGCACTCCCGGGCGGTGCAGGGAAACTGGCTGAGCAGGGGAAATGCGATTGCGCTGAAACAGACCAGGCCCAGAAACAGGAAGACCACTACGGCCAGAAGCAGGAACACCCCGGGAAAATCCAGACGGGACAGAATGACGCAGTCCGCAGCCAGGGCAACTCCCACTCCTACAATTCCCAGCCAGATCAGGGTGGAAGTGCCGAAACCCTGGGAAAAGGCCCGGAAGAAGGTTCTGGCGGAGCAAGGTTCGCCGGATTTCAGCGCCTGCATATTGGCATACAAAGCCTTCGTTGCAGCACCGATGGTGAAAACGGGGATGCAGGCTGCCAGCCACAGCAGGTTGCTGAGGACGCACTGGTTCAGCTTTTGGCAGAAATCCAGAAATCGGGAGTCCGGGTCCATGAAGTTTTTCATAATTTTCACAACCCTTGTATTTTTGTTTCATAGTAGCAGAAACAAAATGCCCTCGTCAAGGGCAAACGCAAAAATTGTGCAATACCTCTAAATATAGTGTCTTTATTATTGGCAATCCTACAAAGTTAACAAAGTAAGGTTGATTTTTCGAATGATAATGATATAATGAGCCTAACTTGAGCGGCTGGGTAGTTATTTTTTTTAGACCGCTCGAAATTTTATTTCGGAGGAATGGACAAAATGAAGAAACTTTTAGCACTGCTTCTGTGCCTGGCAATGGTTTGCGGCCTGGTTGCCGGTTGTTCTCAGAACGACGCGGGCACCACAGACGGCACTCCGGCAGAGACCACCGCCCAGGCGGGCACTCCGGCTGAAACGGAAACCCCTGAGGAGGACACCATTGTGATCATGGCGCCCCCCGTTACCGGTAACTATGTGAACAACCTGAAGACCTGGGCTGCGGATTTCCAGGAGATGTACCCCCACCTGACCATCGAGATCATCGAGACCTCTTGGGGCGATCATATGAGCAAGCTGTCCACCATGGCCCAGGCCGGTGAGGCACCCGACATTGCGGAAGTGACCTCCAGCGCCGTGGCCACCTATGTGGACATGGGCGTGGCCATCGACATCTCCCAGTACATGGATGCCGAGCGGCTGGCGGACTACGACGAGAACGCCATCGCTTATATGTCCCTGGAAGGCGTGCCCTATGGCCTGCCCCTGTATTTGACCATTCAGGCCCTGGGCGCCAACAAGACCCTGATGGAAGAACTGGGTATCGATGTGGCCAAGATTCAGCAGGAAGGCTGGAGCCTGGATGAGTTCATGGATGTCATCGCCACCGGCACCGAGGGCGATCGGTTCGGCTTCGTTTTTGCCAATGCTGGTGTCTGCACCTCTGACCTGGTGAAGATCTATGGCGCGGGCTTTGGCCTGGATAACTACTTCACCGAAGACCTGAAGTATACTTACACTTCCGAAAATATGCTCCTGCTGCTGCAGTCTGTTGAGGAAATGATCGCCGCCGGCTACATGCCCAACTACGGCGTGGAAGCCGGACAGCGGATGGTCATGTGCCAGACCGGCAACGGCATGATCTTCGGTAAGGCCATGCCTCTGTTCGAGTCCAACTTCAAGACCAACAACGCCGCGCTGGAAGCCAATGACGGAACCGCTGTTGAGAACTCCCTGCCCATGGACTATGCCTTCCTGCCCGTTCCCACTATGGAAGGCGGCACGGAAGCCTGCTACGGCCAGGTGGACGGCCTGATCGCTCTGCGCAACAACAATACCACCGATGAGCACCTGAAGAACGTGATGCTGTTCATGGATTACATCTGCTCCGGCGACCGGATTGCGGCCTGCATGAACGAGCTGTACCTGGATCCCGTGTGCCAGTCCGGACGGGATGCCCTGACCGTGGAAGAGGGCCGTGACCAGGCCAACCTGGACACCACCGCCCGCCTGATCGCCCTGGTGAACGCGCCTCCCGCCGGTGTTACCGCCGAGATGAACGCCACCGCCGAGACCATGTTGAACGAGCATATCGTTCCCAAGGTCCAGTCCCTGCTGGCCGGCGAGATGTCCGCTCAGGAGGTATATGACTACATCGTGGAAGCCGCACATTCTGAATTCGGTGCAGAGAACTGCGTTTCTGGCAAGATCTGATTTCCGAGGAAGCCTGCTCCACTGCGGTGGAGCAGGCTTTTCCAATGACACGGGAAGTATCCTTCCCTGGTCTTTGGAAGGCAGGTGAAACGGCTAATTCAGATTTTGTGGGAGGTCAGTTATGGGCAAAAAATCAGTCTCCGGAAATGCCGGGAGCAGATCCCTCCGCTTTACCAATGAAGACTTTTGGGGCTACCTTTTCATTGGAGGGGCGATGGTGATTTTCTGCGTGTTCACGTTGTACCCGGTACTCAGCGCTATTTATACCAGTTTTTTGGAATACAAACCCTTTGGCTCCGAGTTCGTGGGCCTGGAAAACTACGTGGAAACTCTGAAGTTCTCCAAGTTCAATATCTTCTATAAAGCAGCGTGGAACACCCTGGTCTATACCGTGGTGGTGGTTCCCCTGTCGCTGCTGCTTTCCTTCGCCATCTCCATCATGATTCTTCCCTTTAAGAAGAAGACCCAGTCCGTGTTCAAGGCGCTGTACTATCTGCCGGGCATTGCCTCCGGCGTGGCCTTAAGCGTGGTGTGGCTGTGGATTTATGATTCTTCCCCGGACGGCCTGTTCAACAAGCTGCTGGGGGTGTTCGGAATTTCAGCCCAGAACTGGCTGTCTTCTTCCAAAACCAGCATGCTGGCCCTGATGATCATGGCCCTGCTTTCCAGCCATGGCACCCAGATCATCACCTATATGGCGGCGCTGCTGGGCGTGGACAACAGTTATTTTGAGGCCGCCGAACTGGACGGCGCCACCTTCTTTCAGAAAATTCGTTACATCGTCTGGCCTTTGGTGAAGCCCACCACCCTGTTCCTGCTGGTGACAGGCGTCATCGGGTCCTTCCAGGTGTTCATGAACGCCTACATGATGACCGGCGGCGGCCCGGACAACTCCACGACGATGATTGGCTTGCTGATCTATAACAACGCGTTTACTTACGGAAAGTACGGTCTTGCCTGCGCACAGGCCATTCTGCTCACCATCGTCATCGCCTTTGCTTCTCTGTTCCAGTTCAAGCTCATGGGCGTTGACGTGGAGTATTAAGGAGGTAGGACAATGGCAACAACGGGTCTTTATTCCCAGCATCTGAACAACAAGAAAGTGCTCTACTTCCGCAATACGGTGATTACCATTGTGCTGGTGCTGCTGGCGGTGGCAACGCTGTTTCCCATTGTGTACATGATCATGTCCTCCTTCGGTCCCAATGTGGCAACGGCGGGAAATATGCGCACTATTTTCCCCAGCAGGTGGACGCTGGAGTCCTATCAGGCGTTCTTCGACTTCAACGAGTACTCGGTCAAGTGGATCTGGAACAGCGTGGTTGTGGCGGTGTTTACGGTTCTGGGCAATGTGGTGTTTGCTTCCATGGCAGGCTACGCCTTTGCGAAAATCCGGTTCAAGGGCAGCAAGCTCCTGTTTGCCACCATTCTGGTGGCCATGATGATTCCCTATCAGGTAACCCAGGTTCCCCTGTATATCCTGATCGTGAAGGAATTCAAAATGACCAACACCTATGCAGCCATGATCCTGCCCAGCATCTGCACGGCGTACAACATTTTCCTGTGCAAGCAGTTCTTCACCGGTCTGCCCACTCCTCTGATTGAAAGCGCAAAAATCGAGGGGTGCAATCAGTTCCAGATTTTCTCCAAAATTATCCTGCCCCTGGCCAAGACGGTGCTGGCGGTGATGGCCATCAACACCTTCATGTCCAGCTGGAACAACTTCTTCTGGCCCTTCCTGGTGACCAGCGATCCGGCCATGTATACCATTCAGGTGGGACTGAAGCAGTTCAAGTTCGCCAATGAGACCCTGTTCTCCCCCATGATGGCGGGTGCCACCATTTCGGCCCTGCCCATGTTCGTGCTGTTCTTCGCCCTGCAGAAATACTTTATGGAAGGTGTCACCATCGGCGCCGTGAAAGGATAAGCCATATGATACGCAACTATGAACCCCGGGATGAGGAGGAGCTGTGGCATCTGTGGTGCACCGCCGGAGAGAAGGACGGCTACGCCCCGCTGGGCCGGGAGGGGTTCCGGCAGACCCTGACGGAAAATCCCTGGTTTCAGCCGGAGCATACCTTCGTTCTGACCCGGGAGAACCGGGTGGCGGGATTCGTCAACGGCTGTGTGGATGACCGGATTCCCAGAGGCACTGAACGGGGATACGTTGGGTGCCTGCTGCTGGGGAAAGAAGAGAAATCCCAGGAAAACGCAGGGCAGCTACTGGCTGCCCTGGAGGATTCCTTCCGAAAAAAAGGCCGCCCCTGGGCGGCGGTGACCTTCTTCAACCCCATTCACCTGCCTTGGGTGGTGCCCGGAACCCCGGGACATCAGCACAACAACCTGCCGGGGATTCCTACGGATCTGCCCCTGCATGGGTGGATGAAGGACTTCGGTTATCAGGAAGCTGCCCGGGAGGTGGCCATGTACCTGAATCTGGCGGACTACCGCTGCCCGGACTGGGTGGAGGAGAAGGCCGGGGCCATGGCGGCGGAGGGCTACACGGTGGCACCCTATGATCCCCAGAGACAATGGGGACTGGAAGGGATGCTTTCCGCCCTGGGCAATCCTCTGTGGCAGGAGGAAATCCCCCGGGCTGCCCGGGAGGGCAAGCTGGTCCTGACAGCACTGAAAGACGACCAGGTGGCGGGATTTACCGGCCCGGTGTGGCCGGAGCCTTCTGGCCGGGGGTACTTTACCGGAATCGGCGTCAGCCCGGAATTTGAACACCACGGCCTGGGGACCCTGCTGTTTTATAGGCTGCTGGACGCAGAACAGCGGGCCGGAGCCAAGTATATGAGCCTGTTCACCGGTGTGGAGAATCCCGCCCGGGGAATTTATGAAAAAGCGGGGTTCCAGCCACGCCGGGAATTCGGCGTGATGCTCAAGAAGTTGGAGGAATCACAGCCATGAAAGAGAAAACCATTCTCGCCATCGGCGCCCACATCGGCGACGCAGAACTGACCGCCGGGGCCCTGCTGGCCCAGTGCGCCGTCCACGGAGGCAAGGCCGTGACGCTGGCGCTGACGGCGGGAGAGAAGGGCGCCCCGGTGGGGGCGGATATCGAAGAATACCGCCGCAGCAAAATCCGGGAGGCGGAGGCCTTTGCCGCAGAACTGGGGGGCAGGGCCATTGTCCTGGATTACGCCGACGGATTGCTGCCGGACAACGACGAAGTCCGGTTCCGGGTGTGCGATGTGATCCGGGAAGTGAAGCCGGACATCATCGTCACCCACCACGAAAAAAGTATGCACAAGGACCATGCCGCCTGCCACAGAATTGTAGTGGACGCCTGGTTTTATGCGGCCATTGCCGGATTCCAGCGGGAGCTGCCCCGGCATTTTGCGGGAAAGCTTTATTTCGCAGAAAACTGGGAGGATGCCCCGGAGTTCCGGCCCCAGGTCTACCTGGATGTGTCCGACGGATTTTCCCTGTGGGAGAAGGCCATCGAACACCACTGGTTCGCCGTTCATTCCACATCCTTCCCCTATAAGGAGTATTATTCCCACCTGAAGCGCCTGCGGGGAATCGAGGGGAGAAAGGGCTACTGTGAGTGCTTTATGATTCTGCCGGAACAGCGCCATGCGGTGCATTCCTTGGAGGAACTTTAATTATGGTAGAATTGCAGAAAATTGCCACCGAGCAGCGAAATCCCAATACCACCCACATTGACACTCTGTCCACCCTGGAAATGGTTCGGCTGATCAATCAGGAAGATCAGAAGGTGGCGCTGGCGGTTGCCCAGGTTGCCCCGGAGATTGCCCGGGCCATCGACGTGATCACCCGGCAGCTGAGCCAGGGAGGAAGGCTGTTTTATGCGGGCTGCGGCACCTCCGGAAGACTGGGAATCCTGGATGCGGTGGAATGCCCGCCCACCTATTCCACGGACCCGGAGCTGGTTCAGGCCATCATCGCCGGCGGATATCCGGCGATTTTCCGGGCGGTGGAAGGGGCGGAGGATGACTTCGACCTGGGCCGCCGGGATTTGCAGGAGCGGGGCTTTGCTCCACAGGATGTGCTGGTAGGCCTGGCGGCCAGCGGCCGCACTCCCTATGTGCTGGGGGCCATGGGTTATGCCCGGGAACTGGGGGCGGCGGTGATTGCCGTGACCTGCTGCCCGGGCTCGGAAGTGGATCAGATGGCGGACATCGGAATCGCGCCCACCCCCGGACCGGAGGTCATCACCGGCTCAACCCGGATGAAAAGCGGCACCGCCCAGAAGATGGTGCTGAATATGCTCTCCACCGGTACCATGATCAAGCTGGGCAAGGTCTACGGCAATCTGATGGTGGACGTGAAGCCGTCCAACGAAAAGCTGATTCGCCGCTGCGTCACCATCGTCCGGGAGGCGGTGGGATGTGAAGAGGATCAGGCGGTATCGGCGCTGGAGGCGTGCGGCTACCGGCCCAAGGTTGCCATCGTGATGCTGCTGAAGAAAATAGACGCAGAACAGGCCCGGGAACTGCTGGAGCAGGCCCAGGGCCGGATTGCCAGAGTTGTGGAGGGATAAACACATGGCTTATTTTCGCTGTGAATGGATTTCGGAAGCCCTGGACATGGCCACCAGCGCAGTGGTGATTCTGCCGGAGACGGGCGATCTGGCCCGGACTCCGGTGGTGTACCTGCTGCACGGCCTGTCCGATAACTGCACCGGCTGGAGCCGCTATACCGCCGTGGAGCGGTATGCCCGGAATTACGGCGTGGCGGTGGTGATGCCGGAGGTGCAGCGCAGCTTCTACTGCGATACCCGTTCGGGAATGAAGTATTTTACCTACATCTCCCAGGAACTGCCCAAGATCTGCCGCCGGTTCTTTGGCCTTTCCGCCGAGCCGCAGTATAACTATGTGATGGGCCTGAGCATGGGCGGATTCGGCGCCCTGAAGTGCGCTCTGACGAACCCTCAGTGGTACGCCGGGTGCGCCAGCTTCTCCGGCGCCCTGCGGCCCCAGGCATCCAAGGTGCTGTCTCAGGCGGAAGCAGACGCCATTTGGGGCGGAGGAGCCAATGCAGGGCCGGAAAACGATCTGTTCGCCCTTGTGGCTGACTGCCAGAATCCGCCCCCCATTTTCCAGACCTGCGGCGAGCAGGACGGGCTGTACCCGGTGAATCAGGCATTTGCGGAGCACCTGGAAAAGCTGGGGGTTACCCACGTCTTTACCCATGGCCCCGGGGCCCATACCTGGGAGTTCTGGGACGACTCGGTGCGGGCGGCATTTGACTACTTCTTCGGAAAATAAAACAATGGGGCGAACATTTTCGCCCCATTGCAATGTTATTAAAGATTGATCCGGCCCATCACCACGCCGTGGCGGGCGCCGGTGGCGGAGGGAGCGTTGTTGGCGTTGGCAAACAGCGCCTCGTTGGCCAGGATGGCAAAAGCCACCGCTTCTTTTGCGTCGCTGTCCAGTCCCAGATCTTCCTGGGTCTGAACCTGAACCCGGGGAAGAGACTGGCGGATGCAGTCCATCAGGGTGGGATTCCGGGCTCCGCCTCCGGCCACGATCAGCCGCTGGGGAAGGGCCGGACAGAACCGTTCCAGGCTCAGGGCGATGGTTTTGGCGGTGAACCAGGTGGCAGTGGTCAGCACATCGGTCAGATCATAGTCCCCCTGGGACAGAAGCCACCGGACATATTCTGTCCCATACGCTTCCCGGCCGGTGGTTTTCGGCGGGGATTTGCGCAGATAGGGGTCGTCCAGCATGGCGGCCAGCAGGGAAGGAATCACCTTGCCGGAGGCGGCTAATTTTCCCCCTTCGTCATAGGTCAGTCTGCCGCCGGTGATCCGGCTGGCCAGGGCGTCCATCACCATATTGCCCGGGCCAGTGTCAAAAGCCACTACATCTTCCAGCCGGCACCCGGCGGGGAGCAGGGTCACGTTGCCGATGCCCCCGATGTTTTGCAGAGCCACGGTTTCCGCTTCGCTGCGGTAGAGCAGAAATTCGGTGTAGGGCACCAGCGGAGCACCCAGCCCCCCGGCGGCCATGTCCCGGATGCGAAAATCGCTGACCACAGGACAGCCGAAGGCCTCGGCCAGGTAAGAAGGGTCGCCGATTTGCAAGGTGCCGCTGACCGGACTGCCCAGATAATTTACCGCTTCCGGAATATGGTAAACCGTCTGACCGTGACAGCCGATCAGATCGATGTGTTTCACGCCGGTTTGGGTCATCAGCTCGCCCACCGCCTGGGCGTAAAGCTGCCCCAGCCGGGTGCTCAGCAGACACAGCCTCCGGCTGCCGCCGGTTTCGCCGCCGGCGATGTCCAGAATTTCCTGCCGGGTCTGGCTGTCAAAGGGCAGAAAGAAAAAGCCCAGCTGGCGGACCCGGGTGTCCAGACCGGAGCCGGTGATTTCCGTGAGGACAGCATCCACACCGTCGGCGGAGGTGCCGCTCATCAGCCCCACCACCAACCGGGAGGGCTGAGCCCAGAGTTTTTGCAGCGGATGTTCCATAGGGGATTCCCCTTTCCCGTTTTCTTAAAACTGTAGCCGGTTTTTACCGGATTGTCAAGGAGGTAATGACCATGGTATTGTTCGGCGCGGACCGATTGGATCAGGTGCCGGAACTGTTCCTGGGGCGGGTGGCCCTGCTGACCACGCCCGCGGGACGGACAGGGGACAACCGCTCCACCATCGAGGTTCTGGCCCAGGTGTGTGATCTGCGTTTGCTGCTGGCGCCGGAGCACGGCATCCGGGGGGACAAGCCTGCGGGAGCCCTGTTCTCCGACGAGGTGGACCCCCTCAGCGGTCTGCCGGTGTGCAGCCTGTACACCAAGGACAGCAAGCGGCTGTCGGAGCAGCTGCTTGCCCGGTTTGATACCCTGGTGTACGATGTGGCGGATGTGGGGTGCCGGTACTATACCTTCCTGACCACCCTTCGCTACTGCCTGGAGGACTGCGCCCAGGCAGGAAAGCGGCTGGTGGTGCTGGATCGACCCAATCCCCTGGGAGACCGGGTGGAGGGCGGCGTCCTGGAGCCGGAAATTCACAGCTTTGTGGGCGGCTACACCCTTCCGGTGTGCTATGGCCTGACCTGCGGGGAAGTGGCCCGGATGATCAACCGGGAAGAAGGATTGAACTGCGACCTGCAGGTGGTGCCCTGCCGGGGATTGAACCGGAAAATGACCTTCCGGGACTGGGAGCGGCCCTGGATCATGCCCAGCATGGGCATTCCCAGATTTGAAACGGCGCTGCTCTATCCGGGAACCTGCCTGATTGAGGGAACCAACTGCTCGGAGGGCCGGGGAACCTCGGACCCCTTTGCCATCATTGGAGCGCCGTTCATTCAGGCGGAGGCATTCAGCCAGGAATTGAATGCCCTGGACTTGCCGGGGGTTCTGGCCACGCCGCTGTACTTCACTCCCACGGCCTCCAAACACCAGGGACAGCTGTGCGGAGGGGTGCACCTGCACATCCTGGATGAAAGCTGCCTGCGGCCGGTGGCGCTGGGTGTCCATTTGCTGGCGCTGCTGCGGCAGATGTACCCGGAGGACTTCCGGGTTCTGGATCCGGTGCGTCCGGGAGGACGGCCCTTCCTGTCTTTGCTGGCGGGCCACCGGGCATTTGAATCGGAAAACTGGGACGTTTCTGCCATTCTGGAACGCTATGACCGGGAGAGCCGGCAGTTCCGGATGCGGAAAGAATCCTATGAACTTTACCCAAGGAGTGTGTAACATGGACCAGACATTTCGGTATATGCTGGGGCAGCGGATTGCCCTGGGCTTTCACGGCACTCGTCTTCCGGAGGAGTTTCAGGATCTGATCCGGAAATACCAGGTGGGAAATGTGATTCTCTTCCAACGCAACATTGAAAGCGCTGACCAGCTGCGGGAGCTGTGCGGACAGATCCGGGAGCTGATTGTGGAGGTAACCGGAGCCATTCCTTTCATCATCATTGATGAAGAGGGGGGCATGGTCTCCCGGATTGCCCAGCACGCAGTGAACATCCCCGGCGCCATGGCCATGGGAGCCACAGGCGATCCGGAGAACGCCGCGCTGGCGGCGGGGATTACCACACGGCAGCTGCGGGGACTGGGGCCGAACTTCAATATGGCCCCGGTGCTGGACGTGAACACCAACCGGGATAACCCGGTGATCGGTGTCCGCAGCTACGGCGATGACCCGGAGACGGTGGCCCGGTTCGGGGAGAATCTAATCCGGGGATATGCCGGCAGCGGGATTCTGTGCTGCGGCAAGCATTTCCCTGGCCACGGGGATACGGCGGTAGACAGCCACCTGGGCCTGCCCTGCATCAACAAGAGCCTGGAGGAACTGGAGCAGGGGGAACTGATTCCCTTCCGTCAGGCCATTGCCGCAGGCGTTCCCGCCATCATGAGCAGCCACATCCTGTTCCCCCAGATTGAGCCGGAGAAAATCCCGGCCACCATGTCCCGGCGGGTGATCACCGGGCTGCTGAAGGAACATCTGGGCTTCCGCGGCCTAGTGCTCAGCGACTGCCTGGAAATGAACGCCATTCAGAAGTTCTACGGCACGGACCGGGGCTTTGTGGCGGCTCTTCAGGCGGGAATTGATCTGGCCCAGATTTCCAGCAGCTTTGAACTGGAATGTCAGGCCCTGGGCTACGCCAATGAAGTGGCGGAGCAGGGAGGCTTTGACCGGGACGAGATGGAGGCCTCGGTGGAGAAAATCCTGGCGTATAAAAAGAAGCTGGAACAGTATCCCCTGGAGCCTTCCCTGTGCAATCTGCCGGAGGATCGGGCGCTGGCGGCGGAGCTGGCCCGGAAGGCCATCACCTGCTATCAGGGAACGCCATTTGTGGTCAATGACCGGACCTTCTTCTGCGGCTGTGAGGATTACCGCACCAGCGGCGCGGCCAATGTGTTTGCCAGCGTGGAGCCCTTCCCGGTGTACATGGAAAAGGCCCTGGGAGGCAAGGGAGAAATCACGCCCAAGGACCCGACACCGGAGGAAATTCAGGAGATTGTCCGCCGGGCGGAGGGCTGGGACAGCATTGTCTTTGCTTCCTGCAACGCCCACCTGTTCCGGGGTCAGCTGGCTCTGGCCAAGGCTCTGGCGGAGCTGGGCAAGCCTATGATGATTGTTGCCCTGCGAAACCCCTATGATCTGCCCCAGATGCCCCGGGTTTCCTGTCAGATTGCGGCGTTTGACTATGCCAGAGACAGCTTCGAGGGACTGATCCCGGTATTCCGGGGACAGCTTCCCCAGGGAAAACTGCCGGTGAAGCTGTGAGGAAGCGCCATGTTTTTTGCTGGAATTGACGGAGGCGGCACCCATACCCGCCTGGAACTGCGAAATGAAAACAACCAGGTTCTCGAGCGCAGGGTTTTTGAACCCTTTAACATCAACAGCATCGGCCCGGACGCATTCCGGGCATTGCTGGAGCGGGTTTTTGCGTACTGCGGGGACATGGCCCGGTGCAGCGGAGTGTGTGTGGGCGGAGCGGGGATTTCCAACCCCCTGACCGGGAAAATCCTGGAGGAATGCCTGAAAAAGGCCGGCTTCACCGGGAAATGGAAACTCTGCGGCGACCAGGAAATTGCCCTGCGGGGAGCATTGGATGTTCCGGGAATGATCCTGATTGCCGGCACCGGCTCCATCTGTTTCGGGAAAAACGCCGAAGGAAAAACCGCCCGCACCGGCGGCTACGGCCATATCCTGGATGACGGCGGCAGCGGCTACGCCCTGGGGCGGGAGGCGCTGGCGGCGGCGGTACGGTACCTGGACGGTCGGGGACCGGGGAAGGCGCTGTGTGAAGCGGTGTTCTCCGTGCTGGGGGCGGATACTCTGGAGGAGCTGATCTCCCTGGTCTATGGCTCTCTGACCGATAAGGCGCGGATTGCCCGCTGCGCCGGGGCGGTGCTGGAGCTGGCCCAGGCGGGGGATGAGCCGGCCCGGGAGATTCTGAACACCGGCGCGGCAGAGCTGGCGGAACTGGTTCGGGCCACCCAGAAGAAGCTGAACCTGGAGGGCGGACCCATTGCCCTGCTGGGAGGACTTCTGGAGACGGACAACGTTTACCGGGAGTTGGTGTCGGAGACGCTGACCCCATTGGGACAGGTATGCAGGCCCAATCACGACGCCCTTTGGGGGGCCGCCCAGATGGCCTGGGAACTGGGACAAGGAAAATAAAAAATTTTGAAGCGCACTGCGTCAGCGGTGCGCTTCTTTTTGTTTTTCAGAATGGAATGGACCGGGCTGTCCGGGAGAAACTAAGACTGCATTCCAAGTTTTGCAGAAAAGAAAGGGGGGGACTCTGGTGAAAGAAATGGTCCGGATGTTTCTGTGGACGGGGCTGGCGCTGCTGCTGGGGTTGAAAGGGGCTATTCCCGTTTCCGCCCGGGAAGCCGGGGCGCTGAATTACACCGCGCTGCGGGGTGGAAAATCCATAAACGGCATTCTCAGCGATGGAAGTGTGGGGGCAAGTGTGACCTTTTCCCCGAGGGAAACCCTGGAAATTCGTACAGACAGCCCGTTTTCATGGCTGTATCTGCAATGGGGGCAGGTGCCGGGGACATATGAACTGGTGTGGGAAGGGGGCAGAATGACCTGTGGAGAGAATGGATTTCTGCATGAATGCATCCAGCTGCAGCAGCCGGTGCAGCAGGTGAAGCTGGTGTTTTCCTCAGAGGCTTCTCTGTGTGAGGCTGCGCCATACCCTCCGGGGGAACTGCCGGCCTGGGTGCAGCGGTGGGAGCCGCCCTGTGAAAAAGCGGATCTGCTGGTTTTTCCCACCCATGCCGACGATGATGCGCTGTATTTCGGCGCACTGATCAGCTATTGCACGAAATATCTGAGCTGGGAGGTACAGACGGCGTTTTTTACCAACCATCCCACGGAGCCGGTGCGCAGTCATGAACGGCTGGACGGCCTGTGGGAGCTGGGGGTGCGGCACTACCCGGTGGTGTGGAATGCTCCTGACTGGTATTCCAATTCCCTGGAGGCGGCCCGGCGGCAGTATGCCAGGTACGATGTGGTTGGCTGGCAGGTGGAGCAGATTCGCCGGTTTCATCCAGAGATGGTGGTGGGCCACGACCTGAACGGGGAGTACGGCCATGGTGCCCACCAGCTTAACGCCGCCAGTCTGGTGGAGGCGGTGCCTCTGGCCGGGGACCCGGAAGTTTACCCGGACTCCGCCCGGAAGTATGGCGTCTGGCAGACGCCCCAGACCTATCTGCACCTGTATGATGGAAAACAGCTGCCCCTGGATGTGAATCAGACCCTGCCCGAGGATGGAAGAACCCCTTTTGAGGTGGCCCAGGACGCCTATGCCTGCCACAAAAGTCAGCAGTGGTGCCGCTTTTCCGTCAATCAAAACAGTTCCCGGGAAAATTGCGTATCCTTCGGGCTGTACCAATGGCAATAAAACCGGCCGCCGGAATCTTCCGGCGGCCGTTGATCTGCATTATGCTCGTTTGCGACGGATTTCTGCCACCAGCCACTGGCGTGCATCTGCCAGTTCCTGATCGGCAGAATTGATTTGCAGTGCGAAATTCACCTGCCCCAGCAGGCGGCGCAGATAGTCTTCCTCCGAAACCGTCTGCTTCGTCCGGGCCAGATGATCGGAAACACCGAATTTCCGGCAGTAGTACACCTGCTGCCGCAGCTCCCGGCGAAGACTGACCGGCGCCTGGAGGGACTGATTCACCACAACCCCGGTGACGCTCTGCCGCTGCCCCTGACGGAGCACCTGAATTTTCCGGTTATTCAGCAAAAATCCCCGGACTTTCAGCCGTTCCCGGACAAAGCAGATTACATCCCCAGGGGTAAAGTCCCCGGAGAAAGTCAGATCGTCACAGTACCGGGTGTAGGAAATGCCCTGCCGGGCACACCAACTGCCCATTTCCTGGTCAAATTCCAGGAGAATCCGGTTGCTGATGGCGGGAGAAGTGGGAGCCCCCTGAGGAAGCCTGTCCTGATAGCAGCACAGCATGGAAAGCAGAATCCGGTTCTGTTCCGAGTAGATTTCCGGGGGAAAGATCTCTTTCTTCACACGGCTGTAGCACACCGCATCGAAAAAGTGATAGATGTCCAGCTTCAGCACCATCGGCTTTCCCACATGGGGCCGGGCGTTTTTCACAACGGAGCCGCCGGGGCGGTAGGCCGTGGCGTAAGGGGACACCGGCAGGGTGGGAAGAAGCACCTGGGCAATCCGCCGCTGGATGGTTTTCAGCAGATTGTCCGGCACGGACAGGGTGCGCAGGGTACCGTCACCTTTGGGCAGCTCTGCCTTCCGGTAATGCCGGTTCAGCCGGTTGCTGACGGCGTACAAGGTGCTGGCGGGAAATCCCAAATCCCGCTCCAGGGAGGAAAGCTCCCGGTATACAATCATTTGGCCTTCCTCCCTTCGGCTTGGATGGGAACAATACCATTTGGTATGGCGAAGACGCAGCGGTATCTTGGAGCACACGGAACGTGTGCGGGAATACCGCGAGGACTTCGTCTGAACGCAGGGAATGAGGCGAAAATCCGCCGCCCGGCGGCGACTCGCCGCCGGTGCCAAAATGGGCAAGGCTATTGTTCCTGCCAGAATTGTAGCACAGTCCTTTCCTCAATACAAGAGCGCAAAAAATCCGCAGCCGAAAATCGGCTGCGGATGAATGATTTTCAGGACAGGATGGTCCGGTCGTCGGTAAACTCGGTGCCGCTGGCCTTGGCGAACAGGCTCAGCAGATCCTCTACCGTCAGTTTCTTCTTGTCTTCCCCGGAGATGTCCACGGCCACATGGCCCTCGTCCAGCATGATCAGACGATTGCCGTGGGTGATGGCATCGCGCATATTATGGGTAATCATCAGAGTGGTCAGGTGATGCTCACTGACGATCCGGTCGGTAAGCTCCAGCACCTTGGCGGCGGTTTTGGGGTCCAGGGCGGCGGTATGCTCGTCCAGGAGCAGCAGTTTGGGCCGCTGGAGGGTGGCCATCAGCAGGGTCACCGCCTGCCGCTGGCCGCCGGAAAGCAGACCCACCTTGGTGGACAGCCGGTTTTCCAGGCCCAGTTCCAGATCCGCCAGGATCTTCCGGTACTGCTCCCGCTCGGCCTTCCGGACACCCCACACCAGACGGCGCTTGGTGCCCCGCCGGGCGGCGATGGCCAGATTTTCTGCGATTTCCATATCCGGGGCGGTGCCCTTCATGGGGTCCTGGAACACCCGGCCCAGATAAGCTGCCCGCTTGTGCTCCGGCATATTGGTCACGTCCACGCCGTCAATTTCGATGGTACCCCGGTCCGGCTTCCACACACCGGAAATGGCGTTGAGCAGGGTGGACTTACCAGCGCCGTTGCCGCCGATGACGGTGACGAAGTCCCCGTCCGCCAGGCTCAGGTTCAGCCCGTCCAGGGCCACTTTTGCGTTGACCGTACCGGGATTGAAGGTTTTATGCAGATCGGTAATTTTAAGCACGTCGTTTCCCTCCCGGCACTTTCTTTTCCTTGTGCAGATACTCGCTCTGGATGTAGGGGATGCCCAGGAACAGCACCACAATGATGGCGGAGAGCATCTTCAGGTAGTCGGTCTTCAGACCCAGCAGGATGACGAAGTTGTAGATGATGTAATACACCACGCCGCCGCCGACCACGCCGATCAGGCTCACCACAAAGTTGGGCTTGATCTTCAGGGACACGGACAGACCGATGAAAATGGCCGCCAAGGCAATGACGATGGCACCCCGGCCGTCCTGGATGCTGATGGACCCCTTATATTGGGCATACAGGGCGCCTGCCAGGGCCACGATGCCGTTGGCAATGGCCAGACCCAGCACCTTGTTGAAGCTGACGTCCACACCCTGGGCCCGGCTCATGTCCGGATTGTCACCGGCGGACTTCAGGGTCAGGCCAATCTCTGTGTAGAAGAACAGCCACAGAATGATGATGGTTCCCGCCACAATGAGCCCCGCAGAGACAATGGCCATGGGGTTGTTGCTCATGTGCAGAAGCAGGGGATTGCTGCGGTAGTCGATGGCAACCAGGGACTTGCCGCCCAGAATGGACAGGTTCACGGAGTAGAGCATCAGCTGGGTGAGAATGCCCGCCAGAATGGAGGGGATTCCCAGAGCGGTATGGAGCAAACCGGTGACGGTGCCGGCCAGAGCGCCGGCCAGCAGAGCGGCCAGCACGCACAGCCAGGCGGGGACCCCCATGGCCAGCAGCACGGCGCAGACGCACCCGCCGGTACACAGGGTTCCGTCCACCGTCAGGTCGGCGATGTCCAGAATCTTATAGGAGATGTAGACGCCGATGGCCACCAGACCCCAGATCAGGCCCTCCGCCACGGCGCCGGGCAGAGCATTTAAGAAAACCATGATAAACCTCGTGCTTTTGGAAAATTAGTTCTGGGGAACCTCGATGCCGAGAGTCTGGCACAGTTCCTCGTTGTAGACCACGGTGGGGGTCAGGGTCTGAACCTCCAGATCAGCGGGAGTGGCTTCACCCAGCAGAATCTGGGCGGCCATCCGGCCGGTTTCCGCGCCCAGCTCGTAGTAGTCAATGGCCAGGCTGGCGTAGCAAACAGCGCCGCCGTAGCTGGTGAACACGGGAACGCCTGCCTCGGTGCAGATGGTGCCCACGATGGAATCGTTCTGGGCCACAGTGTTGTCAGAGGGGACATAGACAGCCTTGCACTCGCTGGCCATGGAGGTTACCAGAGCCTGCAGCTCGGTGGTCTCGGAGAAGGTGTAGGCATTGACCACAATGCCCTCGGCTTCGAACAGGGCTTTCACCGCCTCGTACTGGATCAGGGAGTTGGACTCGTTCAGGCAGTACAGCACGCCCACGGTATCCCCGGAGGTCAGACCCAGGGTTTCGATCATCATGGTTGCCTGCTGGTCAAAGGGCACGGCGTCGGAGGTGCCGGTGACGTTGGCGGGGATGTTTCCGCCGAAGGTGTCCTCATAGTCGGTGACCGAGGTGCCCAGCACGGGAATTTCGGTGGTGGCGTTGGCAGCGGCCAGCAGAGCAGGGGTGGCGTTGCCCAGAATCAGATCCACCTTCTTGGACACAAAGGTGTTGATGACGGTGGTGCACAGGCTGGCCTCACCGGCTACCTGGGTCTCGATGGTGACCTTCTTGCCGGCGGCTTCCATTTCCTCGGTGAGAGCGTCCACAAAGCCCTGGGTTGCCTTGTCCAGGGAGTCATGCTCCATCAGCTGGCAGACGCCGACGGTATAGCCGTCGCTGCCGCCGCAGCCGGTCAGGCTGAGGCACAGGCTCAGGCACAGAACCAGCGCCAGAAGAACAGCAATTCTTTTTTTCATTTTTTCTTCCTCCAAACTATATTTTCCTGATGTTCAGGAGTTTTACATAAAAAAACGCCCCTGTTTTTACAACAGGGGCGATAATAACTACCGCGGTACCACTCTGCTTTCGTACCTGGCCTTGCAGCCAAGACCTTCATAGGCTTAAAAGTCTTAACGATGTAACGGTCGTACCCGTTGCGCCTACTGAAACGTTCAGCGCACGGCTCGCAGAAGGAACTTCACCCGGATATTACCCTTGCCTCGCACCAACCGGCAATTCTCTGTGGCTTTTCTCCGGACTACTCGTTCTGCTCAAACGCCTTTGAAACAGTATGAAATTGACTTGTCCCTATAGTAGCAGGACTTTTTGGGAATGTCAAGCGGTTTGTGGGGGAAATTTGCGCGCTATGGGCACAGTTGTCCGCGGTGCGGCGACGAAACGCGGCGGATGTCCGCTTTCTGGAGGGCTTTGGCTGTGTGGTCCCGGGAGACGCTCCGAAAAGCTTTGCCGAATATGATATTGCGGGGCCGGGACCGACCGGGTATAATCAGGCTGTAGGGAACAACAAAGTAAGGAGAGAACGCTATGAAAAAGATTTATACCAAGTCCCCCGGGGAAGTCCTCCGGGATCTGGGCGTGGGCCCGGACGGGTTGAGCAGCCGGGAAGCGGCCAGCCGGCTGGCCAAATACGGCCCGAACAAACTGGCCTCTGCAGAAAAGCCCACCCTGCTGCAGCGGTTTGTGGCGCAGCTGAAAGATCCCATGCTGATCATTCTGCTGGCGGCTGCAGGCGTATCCGGCCTGACCGGCGTGCTGGCCGGGGAGCCGGAGTGGGCCGAGGTGATCATCATCCTCACCGTGGTGCTGCTCAACGCCATTCTGGGAGTCTTCCAGGAGAGTAAGGCGGAAGCGGCCATTGAAGCCCTTCAGACCATGACTGCCGCCACCTGCAAGGTGCTGCGGGATGGAAAACTGACGACACTTCACTCCGACGAGCTGGTGCCCGGGGACGTGGTTGTGCTGGAAGCCGGCGACGCGGTCCCTGCCGACGGGCGGATCATTGAAAACGCCTCTCTCAAAATAGAAGAGGCCGCCCTCACCGGGGAGTCTGTGCCGGTGAACAAGGTGCTGGAAGCCCTGGGCTTCGGCAAGGAGCAGGGTGACATCCCCCTGGGTGACCGGAAGAACATGTGCTACATGGGCTCCACCGTGGTTTATGGCCGGGGCAAAGCCGTGATCACCAACACCGGCATGGATACGGAGATGGGCAAAATCGCCGGGGCCCTGGCCCAGACCGAGGAGGAGCAGACGCCCCTGCAGCGGAAGCTGGAAGAATTGGGCGGAATGCTGTCCAAGCTGGTGCTGGGCATCTGTGTATTCATTTTCGTATTCAACCTGATCATGGCCGGGGACTTCCACCTGGAGGTGATTCTGGATACCTTCATGGTGGCGGTATCTCTGGCGGTGGCGGCCATCCCCGAGGGACTGGCCACGGTGGTCACGGTGGTGCTGTCCATCGGCGTGACCAATATGTCCAAACGAAATGCGGTGATCCGGCGGCTGACTGCTGTGGAAACCCTGGGTTGCACCCAGGTGATCTGCTCCGACAAAACCGGAACCCTGACCCAGAACAAGATGACGGTGGTGGATCATGTGGGCGACACCACCCTGCTGGCCACTGCCATGGCCCTGTGCTCCGATGCGGTGCTCAACGACGACGATCAGGCGGAGGGAGAACCCACCGAGTGCGCCCTGGTAAATTTCGCCTGTTCCCTGGGGCTGAAAAAGCAGGATCTGGAAAAGAAAACCCCTCGGGTGGACGAGGCGCCCTTCGATTCCGGACGGAAGATGATGTCCACCGTCCACGCCGGAGCGCAGGGGTTTGTCCAGTATACCAAGGGCGGCCCGGATGTGGTGCTGTCCCGGTGTACCGCCTATTATGAAGACGGGCAGATCAAGCCCATGACCGAGGAAAAACGGGCGGAAATCCTGGCGGCCAACAAAGCCATGGCCGACCGGGCACTGCGGGTGCTGGCGGCGGCAAAGCGGGACTGGGCGGAAAAGCCCGGGGATCATTCTCCGGAATTTCTGGAGCAGGATCTGGTGTTTGTGGGCCTGACCGGCATGATCGATCCGGTGCGGCCGGAGGTGAAGGCAGCCATTGCCCAGTGCCGCAGCGCGGGCATCCGTCCGGTGATGATCACCGGCGATCACAAGGACACCGCCGTGGCCATCGCAAAGGAACTGGGCATCATTACCGATGCCTCCCAGGCCATCACCGGAGCGGAGCTGGACCAGATCCCGGCGGACAAGCTGCCGGAGACGGTAAAAAACTACGGCGTTTACGCCCGGGTCCAGCCGGAACACAAGGTCAAGGTGGTGGGGGCCTGGAAGGCCAATGACGCTGTGGTGGCCATGACCGGCGATGGTGTCAACGACGCGCCCTCCATCAAGGCGGCGGACATCGGCGTGGGCATGGGCATCACCGGCACCGACGTGACCAAGAACGTGGCGGATATGGTGCTGGCAGACGACAACTTCGCCACCATTGTGGCGGCGGTGGGAGAGGGCCGCCGGATTTACGACAATATCCGAAAGGCCATCCAATTCCTGCTGGCTTCCAACATGGCGGAGGTGCTGGGAGTGTTCAGCGCCACGCTGATGGGCTTTGTGCTGCTGAACCCGGTGCATCTGCTGTTTATCAATCTGGTTACGGACTGCTTCCCGGCATTGGCCTTGGGCATGGAGGAGGCGGAGCCGGACACCATGCGCCGTCCGCCCCGGAATTCCCGGGAGGGCATTTTTGCCGGCGGACTGTTCTTTGACATTGTGTACCAGGGAATCCTGGTGACGGCCATCACCGTGGCGTCCTACATCCTGGGCCACTGCTTCGAAGTGGGGCATTTTGCCATGCCCCAGGGTGTTTCCGAGGACGGCATGACCATGGCGTTTCTGACCATGTCCATGTGTGAGATTTTCCACTCCTTCAATATGCGCTCTCAGCGGAAATCTGTGTTCAGCCTGAAGGGACAGAACAAGATTCTCTGGGCCGCCATGCTGGGGTCCCTGGTTCTGACCACCGCCGTGCTGGAGATTCCCTTCCTGGCCAATGCCTTCGGCTTTGAGATGATCTCCTGGATGGAGTACGCCGTGGCTATCGGTCTGGCATTCCTGGTGATTCCCGTTGTGGAACTGGTGAAGTTCCTGCAAAGAGCCTGGAGCAGGCGCAGCTAAATCATGATTCCGGCGGGCCTGGCAGCAGGCCCGCCGGTTTTTGTATACCGAAAACCACTCGTTATACGAGTGGTTCAAAAAAGCCTATGGCGGTGGATAAAAAGCCCTGTTACAATAAGAGAGCGGTCTGCCAACTGCTCAAATAAAGTAA
>DSLFC04101__coassemble_625_pt1 | contig 22238 bp, 20 predicted proteins | sample DSLFC04101__metabat2_low_PE_049 | metagenome-assembled genome bin DSLFC04101 | reverse complement strand
ATTCAAGGGGAAACATTGTCAAAATGGGGAATATTTCGAAAAACAGCAGGAAAAATAAAAAACCTGGAGAGCCGAAGCTCTCCAGGCACCCGCTTTAGCCGTCACGCATCCAATTATGACCTGCACGAAAAGGCAGGTGGGATGCCGCTCCTGACCGTTACTGCTCCCAACATCCATTTACCGTCGAAGCGGAAACGGGAGGTCTGCAAACAGGCCAGGAAGTCTAACGTCCCTATTTAAAAATGTGGGTCCAAAAGGACACGCCACGCACCAAGCAGGCAATTAACAAATGATGATCTATTCGTCCTCTTCCTCGTAAAGAGAATCCATTACCAGACCATACACGGTTTCCAGCTCATCCGGATCCTCAACGGCGTACAGAACAGGCTCTCCGTCTTCTTCCACAGATTTCAGGATGCTCACTTCCGTACGCAGAACATCCTGATTTTCCTCCGCCGGAATGACGGCCAAATAGGTGCAACCGTTATATTCGGTGGTAGACAAGACCTCCAGCTCGAATTCCGTACCATCGTCTGCGGTTATGCTGATAAAGTCTGATCCGTACTGATCCAACTCGCACCCTCCGATCTCTGGTTTGCCTCTATTCTAATGCCTGATCCATGGAAAATCAAGAGGGAAATTTGTATAGAAATTTTGGACGGAATTTAGGACAGGTAATCCTCCAGAAGCTGCTGCATCTGCTGCTCTGTCCGGACCGGAATTCCCTGATTCAGAGCTTCCTGGTCTGCAGGGGGCAGGGAAGCGACGGTGTTGGGGAAAATCTGCCGGGGCTCTGCCTCTCCCTGGTTGAAAATTGCAATATATCCTTTCCAGGAACCCAAGATCAGGGACAACAGCATGGCGGTCATCATTCCTCTTTTTAGTTTGTTTTCCATCCCGAAAAACCTCCTTTTTGAGGATAGTGTTTCCCAGATTTTAATCTTTATTAATAAATTGGGGCTTTCGTTTTTGAAATGGGTATGCTATAATCATATCCGTATTGCTATGCCGATGGAAGGTTTTTTGCCTTTGGCATCAGCAAAAACGGAAAATTTGACTGATTATCCAGCCATGCTGTTTTGGAGGTTACCCTATGGCGAATGAAAAACCCTTCGGAAGGAGAAAGCGCAAGCCCAGGCAGGAATGGAATCCGCATTGGCTGATCAAACTGCTTTATGCTGTTTTTACTGCTGCGATCTCCCTGCTGAAAATTGCGATTGGTGCCGCAGCCACCGTTTTGCTGATCGTCCTGATTTGCGGAACGGTTTTCGTAGGAACATTGGGCGACTATTTGCAGGATGATATTCTGACCGATGCTTCGGACTGGTCGCTGGAGGATTACGATCTGGAGCGGACCTCCTTTATTTATTATGTGGATAACAACGGAGATATTCAGCAGCTCCAGCAAATTTACACGACGACTGATCGCCAGTGGGCCTCACTGGATGAAATTCCCCAGGCCCTGGTAGATGCTGCGGTGTCCATTGAGGATAAGCGCTTTTACGAACATCAGGGCGTGGACTGGATTACCACAATCAAGGCATGCCTGAACATGTTCTTCGGCGGCGATGAGACATTCGGCGGTTCCACGATTACTCAGCAGTTCATCAAGAACCATACCGGAGAAAAAAGCGTCACGGTTCAGCGAAAAGTGATGGAAATTTTCCGGGCGCAGCTGTTCGAACGGGAATACGACAAAGATCTGATTATGGAGTATTACCTGAACGAAATCTACCTGGGACGTGGCTGCTACGGTGTCAAGAGTGCTGCCGCAGAGTATTTTGGAAAAGAACTGCAGAGTCTGACCGTGGCAGAGTGTGCCAGCCTGATCAGCATTACCAACAACCCGTCTTTGTTTAACCCCTATTCAATTAATGTGTTTATGTACAAGGGAGAGGAACGGGACGGCGCAGGCAGAAACCGGTACCGTCAGCTGAATGTTCTGAGTGAAATGTACAATCAGGGTTACCTGACCGAGGAAGAATATGAGGAAGCGGTTTCTCAGGAGATGGTCTTTAAGGAGGGCATTGCCGATGAAGACCGCTGGACTGTCTGCGACAATGAATCCTGTGGGTATGAAGGTGTGCGCAGCACGTTCACTGGTGAGGACGGTGCGTATTATTGCCCTGTGTGTGGGACTTTGACCTCGGTTACTACAAATGCTTCCCAGCACATTTACAGCTGGTTTGTGGATGCGGTTCTGGTGGATTTTGCCTCCTATCTGGCAGAGCAGGACGGTAAAAATTGGGACGACCTGGAAGAGCAGGCCAGAAATGTCTATCTGGAGCGGATTCAGAAGGGCGGCTACCACATCTACACCACGTTGGACATGGACGTGCAGAACCAAGTGGATGCCATCTATGGCAATCTGGACAGCATTCCGAAAACCAACAGCGCCCAGCAGCTTCAGTCCGCCATTGTGGTGATTGACAATACCACCGGAGATGTGGTGGCGCTGGCCGGCGGCGTGGGAGAAAAGACCACCTTCCTGGGATATAACCGGGCTACTCAGGCCAAACTGCAAACCGGTTCCTCCCAGAAGCCTCTTTCCGTTTATGCGCCGGCGTTTGAACTGGGTACCGTGACACCGGCAACCGTATTCAAGGATCTGCCGGTTTCCTATACAGACGGAAACTGGCCGAAAAACGATAATCGCCAGTATCAGTATGCCAGAACGGTATACCAGGGCATTGTTTCCTCTGTGAATACCATTTCCGTCCGGACGCTGAATTATATCGGCGCGGACTATGCCTACAGCTTTGCCAAGTATAATTTCGGTCAGAATCACTTGGTTGAGAACTACCTGGCGGCAGATGGAGAAGTGAAGTCTGACGTGGGTCCGGCACCTCTGGCCCTGGGCGCTTTGACAGTGGGTTCTACAGTGCAGGAAATGGCTGCTGCCTACGCAACCTTTGCAAGCGATGGTGTTTATCGCGAGCCCCGGTTGTATACCAAGGTTTATAACAGCGACGGCGTTTTGGTGGTGGACAATACCCAGGATTCTCAGCAGGTTCTTCGGGAGAAAGCGCTGAACTATATCAACTACTGCCTGTACAGCGCTGCAAACTATGGTACGGGCGGTGCGGCCATTTTCGGTGGACAGTCTATCGCCGGTAAGACCGGTACGACTTCTTCCAATCGTGACCGCTGGTTCTGCGGCTATACCAGCCACTACACCGCTGCTGTTTGGGTGGGCTACGATCAGCCGGAACAGATTCATTTGGGTACAAACCCGGCGGCTCAGATGTGGCGAAAGGTCATGCAGCCGATTCACGAGGGCCTGTCCAATGACGCACTTTATGATGGGAGCGTGTTCCGCAGTGTTTCGATTTGCCTGGATTCCGGACTGTTGGCCACGGATGCTTGTCGGGCGGATGTGAGAGGTGCGGACCGGGTGGTAACTGTAAATGTGTATCCCGGAGATGAGCCGACTGCGTACTGCGACAAGCATGTGAAGGTGGACTACTGTGTATCTGGCGGCGGTGTAGCAACGGAATACTGCTCCATGTTCCCTGACGCGGATGTGCAGCAGCGTTCTCTGGTCCGTCTGAACAGTGAAGAAGTGGAGGAAATCCGCAGCGCTTCCGGTGTCGGACTGAACACGCTGTATACCGGGGATGGTTATGTCTACTATGAGGATGGAGCCTGGCATGGATTCCGTAACAATGCCAATTCGGGTTGGGAAGAACCCTACCTGGTTTGTCCCATTCATAACCAGGAAGCCTGGGAAGACTTTGAGAATAGTCAGTCTCCCGACGATGAATTTACTGAGGGAGACGGTTCAGGCAACCCGGACGATTCTTCGGGAGAAGACGGCTGGGACGGCGAAATCCAGTGGTAAAAAGAAATTAAGCAGGTAGAAAAAGGAGGATTCCAATGCTTTGGATATCCGATGACTGGAAGGATTATGAGGTTTTAGATGCCTCAGATGGCCAGCGCCTGGAGCGGTGGGGAAAGTATATTCTGGTTCGCCCGGATCCGCAGGTGATTTGGAAAACGCCCTTTGCCGCTCCGGAGTGGAAGCGCTACGATGCACGTTATATCCGCTCCAATACCGGGGGCGGCCATTGGTCCGATCATAATCTTCCGGAACGTTGGCAGATCCGCTACAAGGATTATCTGACGTTTAACGTAAAGCCCATGAACTTCAAGCATACAGGTGTATTCCCGGAGCAGGCGGCGAACTGGGATTTTATCCGTGAAAAGGTCGCCTCTGCCGGACGCCCCGTCCGGGTGCTGAATCTGTTCGCTTATTCCGGAGGTGCAACCCTGGCAGCAGCTGCCGGTGGGGCAGAGGTGTTCCACGTGGATGCGTCCAAAGGGATGGTCGCGTGGGCGAAAGAAAATGCAGTGGCTTCCGGACTGGACAAATGCCCCATCCACTGGATGGTGGATGACTGCGCCAAATTTATTCAGCGGGAAATCCGGCGGGGCCGCCGGTACGACGGCATCATAATGGATCCTCCCAGCTACGGACGTGGCCCCGGGGGAGAGATCTGGAAAATGGAGACAAGCTTCTACCCGTTTTTGCAGGAGACGGCCAAAATCCTTTCTGATAATCCCTTGTTTGTGATTATCAATTCCTATACTACCGGATTGGCCCCCACCGCAGTTTCCTATGCTGCAGACGTGGTTTTTGGCAAGGGAACTGAAGCAGGAGAGCTGGGGCTTCCGGTCAGGCAGTCCGGCTTGATTCTGCCCTGCGGCGCAACCGGACGTTGGACCCCCTGAAAGAGGTGCTTGCATTGAAAGAACTGATATCAGTAGAACATCTTTCCTATGCCTATCCCGGGGTTGAGGACGCACCCAGTGTACCGGTTTTCTCTGATCTGAATCTGAAAATAGAAGAGGGCAGCTTTGTGGCAATTCTTGGAACCAATGGCTGCGGAAAGTCCACTCTGGCAAAGCATTTCAACTCGATTTTGCTTCCCAGCGGGGGCAAGGTTTATGTGTGCGGAATCGATACCTCCAACGAGGAGCGGATCATGGCGGTCCGCCGGAATGTGGGTATGGTATTTCAAAACCCCGACAATCAGATCGTTGCCAATGTGGTGGAAGAGGACGTGGCCTTTGGACCGGAAAATCTGGGAATTGCCAGTCCGGAGATTCGCAACCGGGTGGATAAGGCACTGAAGCAGGTGGACATGTACGCCTACCGTGAACATTCGCCTCACCTTCTCTCCGGCGGCCAGAAGCAGAGAATTGCCATTGCAGGCGTGATCGCCATGGAACCCAGGTGCATCGTCCTGGATGAACCGACGGCAATGCTGGACCCCAGGGGCCGCAAGGAGGTAATGGATACCATTGCCCGTTTGAATCAGGAAAAGAACATTACGGTAATCCTGATAACGCACCATATGGATGAAGCGGCCCGCTGCCAGCGGGTTGTGGTGCTGAATCAGGGTGCAGTCGCAGCAGACGGAACGCCGCAGGAGGTCTTTTCTCAGGTGGAGCTGCTTCACAGCATTGGCCTGGCATCCCCTGATACGGTGGAGCTGTGCTGGGCACTGAATCAGCAGGGATTTCAACTTCCTCTGGATCAGCTGGAACCGGAAGATTGTGCCCGCGCCATTTTTCAAGCGATAACCGGCTGATTCACTTAGGAGGAATTTGCTTGAACCCCATACTTGAAATTAAAAACTTAACATACACTTACAGCGCGGGTACTCCGTTTGAGCATACCGCCCTGGATAACATCAGCTTTCAGGTGAACCGGGGAGAATTCATCGGGATTATCGGCCATACGGGATCGGGAAAGTCCACGCTGATGCAGCAGCTCAACGGCCTTTTGAAACCTACTGTCGGCACAGTCATGCTGGACGGCAAGGATATTTGGTCGGATAAAAAGCTGACCAGACAAGCCCGTTTTCGGGTAGGCCTGGTGTTTCAGTACCCAGAGTATCAGCTGTTTGAAGAGACGGTATATCAGGACATTGCATTCGGCCCACGGAACATGGGACTGGATGAAAAGGAGATTGACCGTCGGGTTCGGGAAGCTGCTGGTTTCGTTGGATTGTCCGAACAGCAGCTTTCGGTTTCTCCGTTTGATCTGTCCGGTGGACAGAAACGACGGGTAGCCATTGCGGGAGTCATTGCAATGGAACCGGAAGTATTGATTCTGGATGAACCAACGGCCGGTTTGGACCCGGTTGGCAGAGCAGATATTCTGGGAAATATTCAGTCTTACCGGAAAGCAAAGAACGCCACCATTATGATGGTCTCCCATTCTATGGAAGACGTGGCCCGTCTAACGGATCGTCTCCTTGTGCTGAATGGTTCGAAGTTGGCCATGCAGGGGTCTCCGGTGGAGGTTTTTGCCCATGCGGAACAGCTGAAGCAGATGGGCCTGAGTATCCCTCAGGTGACCCAGATCTTCCTGCATCTCCGGGATCTGGGGTTGAAAGTTGACAATGTGTACACCATTGACCAGGCCGTCAAGGTCCTGAAACAGCTGAAGGAGGGGATGAAACCGTGCTGAAAGACATTACCCTCGGACAGTTTTTCCCGGGAAATTCTCCCATTCACCGGCTGGATCCTCGTACGAAGCTGATTGTCATGGTGATTTATATCGTTGCCCTTTTTCTCGCACAAAGCTGGATTTCCTATGGCGTGATGTTTGTGTTTCTGGCGTGCGTCATTCGCATTTCCACCATCCCGCTGAAGTCCATTCTGCGCGGCATGAAACCCCTGATTATGATTCTGGTGTTTACCGGTGTGCTGAACCTGTTCTTTACCCGGGAGGGCCGGGTGCTGGTAGAGTGGGGGAGCATTGTGATTACCGTGGACGGTGTAAAGCGCGCCATTCTCATGGTAGCCAGAATCCTGATGCTGATTACCTGCACCTTCCTGTTGACCTATACCACTTCTCCCATTGCGCTTACGGACGGACTGGAATCCCTGATGGGTCCCCTGAAAAAAATTGGCGTCCCGGTGCATGAACTGTCCATGATGATGTGCATTGCCCTTCGCTTTATTCCCACTCTGATTGAAGAAACGGACAAAATCATGTGCGCCCAGAAGGCCAGAGGGGCCGATTTTGAAAACGGCAATCTGGTGGAGCGGGCGAGGGCCTTGATTCCCATTCTGGTGCCCCTGTTTGTCAGTGCTTTCCGCCGGGCGGACGAGCTGGCAACCGCAATGGAGTGCCGTTGCTACCAAGGTGGACAGGGAAGAACCAAGATGAAAATGCTTCGCTATCATCGCAACGATATGATGGCCTTTGGCATAGGTGCAGTTCTGGTACTTGCAGTGCTAATGCTGGGCAGCTTTGGTATGTGAGGTTGATGATGCGAAATATTGCCTTGTTTCTGACCTATCTTGGAACCAATTATCATGGCTGGCAGGTACAGAAAAACCTGCCGACCGTGGCTGAAACCATGGAAAAGGCTGCGGCCATGATTGTGGGTCATCCGGTACATATGACCGGCTGCGGACGGACGGATGCGGGGGTTCACGCACGGTGCTATGTGGCAAACTTCCGGACTTCCTCCACGATTCCGGCGGATCGGCTTCCTTATGCGCTGAATACCCATCTGCCTTGTGACATTGTCGTTACGAAGGCGTTTGATGTCCATGAGAATTTCAACGCCATCGCTTCCTGTGCCCGGAAGGAATACACCTATCAGATTTATAATTCCAGGCTGAAAGATCCTTTCTTTGTCAATCGGGCCTGGTTTTATCCCAGGCACCTGGACGAGGCTGTAATGCAGCGCGCCGCAGACCAGTTTGTCGGAACCCATGACTTTGCGGCGGTAAGAAGTGTGGGAACGGATGTCAAGTCAACCGTTCGTACGGTATACTATTATCGTGTGGAGCGCAGAGAAAACCTGATTACTTTGAAGGTTTGCGCAAATGGTTTCCTGTATAATATGGCACGGGCTATGGCTGGGACGGTGGTATATGCTGCGGAAGGAAAAATTCAGCCGGAACAGATCGGGAAGATTTTGGACTCCGGTAATCGGACTGCAGCAGGCCCAACGGTTCCCCCTGGAGGGCTGTATATGACGCATCTGTGGTATGATGACGGGATTGCCAAATTTGAATGCGGCAGCGATTGGACCCGATAGAATGTTTTCTCGTCCAAATGTTTATAATTTGTTTTTTCTTTTTCCTTTTTGATGTGCTATACTGCACCGAGAAGGATAGATTCCTTGTGAAAGGGAGGGAGATATATGCAGCCGAAGATGTGCAGCAAATGCCGTAAGAACATTGCAGTGGTATTTATTACCAAAGTTGAGAACGGCGTGACAATGAATGAGGGATACTGTCTGAAATGTGCCAGAAGTTTGGGGATCCCCCAAATTGATCAGGCGGTAAAGCAGATGGGAATTTCTGACGAGGATCTGGATCTGCTCAGCGATGAGATGAGCAGTGTTTTTGGACAGCGGGATCATTCGGAAGACCATGACGATGACGAAATTGACAGCCAGACAGCCACATTCCCGCTTTTGAATCAGTTGTTTGGAAACACGGGAAATTTGCCGGTGCAGCCCCCCAAGTCTGGGAAAAAAGAAGAACAAACAGAACAGGGGAACAAAAAGAAATCCAAGAAACACAAGTTCCTGGACAGTTATTGCATGGACCTGACCGGCCGTGCCCGGGAGGGTAAGCTGGATAAGGTGATCGGCCGGGATGTGGAAACGGAACGTGTGATCCAGATCCTGAACCGCAGACAGAAAAATAACCCTTGCCTGATTGGTGAACCGGGTGTGGGCAAGACTGCTATTGCGGAAGGATTGGCGCAACGAATCGCAGCCGGAGAGGTTCCCTACAAGCTTCGGGAGAAAGAAGTATTTCTGCTGGATCTGACAGCATTGGTTGCCGGTACACAGTTCCGTGGGCAGTTCGAAAGCCGTATGAAGAGCCTGATCGGGGAAATCAAGGAATGCGGAAATATTATTCTTGTAATTGATGAAGTCCATAATCTGGTTGGAGCGGGCGACGCAGAAGGTTCCATGAATGCTGCGAATATCCTGAAACCCGCCCTGTCCCGGGGGGAGATTCAGGTAATCGGTGCCACCACCTTTGCCGAATACCGCAAATATATTGAGAAGGATGCGGCCCTGGAGCGGCGTTTCCAGCCGGTAACGGTGGCTGAGCCCACCATTGCAGAGGCAAGCCAGATCATGCAGGGAATCGCGAAAGCCTATTCCGAGTACCACGGCGTGGAAATCTCTCCGGAAATTGCGCACCAGTGTGTTGTTCTGTCGGAGCGTTATATTACCGATCGATTCTTGCCGGATAAAGCCATTGATCTGCTGGATGAGGCCTGCTCTGATGTAAACCTGCAGTGCAAGGAGATTTCTCAGCTGGCAGAGCTGAAAAAAGAGCGGGATGACTATGAGCTGGAACTGCGGATGATCAATGAAGACACGGAGAATCAGAACTACGAACGCATCGCCATGCTGCGCAGCCGCCTGTGCCAGCTGGCGGAAAAAATTGAGGAACTGGAGGCTTTGCCGAAACCTGCAGTTACCATGGAGAACCTGGCCCGGATTATTGAGCTTTGGACTAAGATTCCCGCATCAAAAATCAAAGCCCAGGAGTATCAGCAGATTAAGGGCCTGGCAGACCGGCTGAAAGAACACATTGTCGGCCAGGATGAAGCGGTGGACGCCGTTGCCCGTGCCATCCGGCGGAATCGGGTGGGAATTTCTCCCAAGAAAAGACCGGTTTCGTTTATCTTTGTGGGTCCGACAGGTGTGGGCAAGACGGAACTGGTCAAACAGCTGGCGAGTGACCTGTTTGACGATGTGGACTCCCTGATCCGTCTGGATATGTCCGAGTACATGGAGAAGCACACCGTCTCCAAACTGATCGGGTCGCCTCCTGGCTATGTGGGGTATGATGAGGCTGGTCAGCTGACGGAAAAAATCCGCCGTCGTCCTTACAGCGTGGTCCTGTTTGATGAAATTGAGAAGGCCCATCCGGACGTTCTGAATGTTTTGCTTCAGGTTCTGGATGATGGAAGAATCACCGACGCCCAAGGCAGGGTGGTCAATTTCGAAAATACCGTTATTGTCATGACCTCCAATGCTGGCTCGGAAGGCCGTGTGGGCGGCGTAGGTTTCGGCAGAACCGAGCAGGACATGGTGAAAGAAAAGACCATGAAGGCTCTCCGGGAGTTTTTACGTCCTGAATTCCTGAACCGGGTTGACGAAATTATTACCTTTAACCATCTGTCTGAGGAAAACTTCCTAGGAATCGCGGATATTATGCTGAAGGAACTGCAGGACAGTTTGGCAAGCCGTGGACTTAAGTTTACCTGGGAGAACTCCATTCGGGATCTACTGGTGAAAAAGGCATACTCTGTTACCTATGGTGCCCGGAATCTCCGTCGAACAATTCAAAAAGATCTGGAGGACCCCATTTCTGAGGCCATTATTGACAGCTTTGAACGTCCCATTTCCGCCATTCATGTCCGCGCGGATGGGGAGAAGGTTCATCTGGATATTACATGATAATCTGTCGGAAAGCAAAACCCCGGAGGAAATTCCCTCCGGGGTTTTGCGAATTGTCTACAGATCCATGTCGTCCATTTTACTGGAGATGGTGTCGGAAACCTTCCATGCAACATCTTCCACTTTGTTGGCTGCTTTTGCGGCCAGACGGCGTGTGGGATTGGTACGCGGCATCATCAGAACCGCAACGGCTCCGGCAGCGGCGCCAATCCCCGCAGTAATGGCCCATCCTTTCAAATGCATGATTCTACCTCCTTTCCTTTGCCATAGTATGCCCATATTGAAAAAAATCATTTCTCATGGAAATTTGCCTTTTCAAGGAAAATGGAATGTGGTATACTGAACACAGAAAGGGAAGGGGGCCAGGAAATGTCCATAGACAAGCTTCAGGAAAAAATCCGCAAGACGAAAAATCCCACCATGATGGAACTGTCGCTTTCTCCCTGGGATATTCCCCAGATGGTTCGAAGTCAATTTGAATCCGCAGCTGCTGCATATGGAGCATACTGTGAAATGCTTCTGAAACAGATGAAAGGATGGATCCCCGGAATTCGGGTAGGCTTTTCTTCATTTGCGCTGTTGGGAGAGGAAGGAAATCGGCAGCTGAGCCGTATTTTGAATTATGCCTCCGACTGTGGGTATTATGTCCTTCTGGATGCACCGGAGATTTGGTCCGCTGAGGCGGCGGAACTCGTCGTCAGACAAACTTGGGGAGAAGACGCATTGTTCCCCTGCGATGGGGTTTTGATCGGGTGTTATCTGGGAAGCGATATCTACAAGCCGTTTCTTCCATTCTGCGAAAAAAATAAAAAGGATCTGTTTGTCTCTGTTCGATCTTCCAACAAATCTGCTTCTGAGCTTCAGGATTTGCTGGCTGGCTCCCGACTGGTTCACACCGCCGCAGCGGATTATGTAAATCGGTACACGGGCAAGACGGTGGGGAAGTGGTCATATTCCCGGGTTGCCATTGCGTCTGCTGCCAGTTCGACGGATAGTCTGCGAAATCTCCGGAAAAAATATCCAAAACTGTTTCTCCTGGTGGATGGTTATGATTATCCCAGTGCGAATGCAAAGAACTGCTCCCATGCATTTGATCAGATGGGACATGGCGCTGTCGTGTGCAGCGGAAAGACGATCGGATGTGCATGGAAGCAGAATCAGCAGGAGCAGGAAGATCCATTGAAAGCTGCGCAGGAGGCTGCGGACCGGATGAAGCGGAACCTGACCCGATATGTAACGATCTTGTAAGGAGGAAAATTCATTGCTGAAGATTTATGGAAGCATGCTCTGCAAGGACTGCATTGCCTGCAGGGAGGCACTGGACCGGGCCGGGATCGCCTATGAATTTCTGGATTTTGCAAGTGAACTTTCCAATCTGAAGGAATTTTTGAAAATCCGGGATACCAATGATTTATTCATTCCGGTTAAGCAGGAAGGACAGATTGGCATTCCCTGCATTGTTCGTGAGGACAGAGCGGTTACTTTGGATTGGGAATCCGTCCTGTAGGAGAAAAAAAGACCATCAGCAGCACTGAAGCCAGGCAACTTGCTCCAGTGCTGCTGTAGTTTATCAGCCAATCATGTTCTGGCGGGCGCGATTTTCTGCTGTTGCTGTAGTCGTCGGATCTTCCAGAGGACCATTGCCATGATCGATGGTCTCGCGGGTGGTTTCGACGGTGCTGGGGGTGGTAGCATTGGTGCTGGGTACAGTGGGAGACGTAGTTTCATGGGTTGTTTCCCACTTCTCTTCATTGGTTGGCAGCACCGTAGGTGCAGAAGTGCTGGTCGAATCGGTTCTGGTACATCCACAGCCAGTCAGCAAAGTCACACCCAAAATCAAAGACAAGGTCAGAATGCTGATTTTTTTCATTTTATTACCTCCATCGTTTGTTGTACCAGTGCTATTATTTCCAGCTGTATGGGTCTTAGACATGGAATTCTATGGAAAATACCGTTATAATGCAATTTTATCAGAATTTGTGCAAATTATCCTCCAGTCTCTTTTTTAGTTGCATTTTACAATTGCAGAAGGTATAATAATCGGGACAAAATCTGTAAAGGAGAGTTTTCTTGTATGAAAAAGCTCGCTGTAAAAAAAGATGCAGAATGTATGGCTTGCCTGCAGTGTGTCAGTGCCTGCTCGGAAGCGTTCTACAAAGAGTTCGATGAGGCTCTGTCCTGCATCCGTATTGTTGCCAAGGGAACCGGAGCAAAGCCCCAGACCTGTATTCAGTGCGGCAAGTGCATGCGCACCTGCAAGCATGAGGCGATTACCCAGAACCCCAAGACCGGTGTTTACATGATCAACAAGAAGAAGTGCGTTGGCTGCGGTGAGTGTGTGGAAGCTTGCCCCATGCATGTCATGGTTTTGAAGCCGGAAAATCCCGCTTCCAAGTGCATCGCCTGCGGAATCTGCGTAAAGGCTTGTCCCATGGAGATCCTTGAGATCGTTGAAAAGTAAGCGATTCCAATTCTTTGAAACTGTTTTGGACTGCGTCCGCCTGCTGTGGAAACAGCAGGCGGATTTTCTTTGCTTCATGGGCTGAGATGAGAAAAGCAGTTATCTAAAAGTTTAAGATTTTCGTGTTATTTTCCTTAAAAATACTTAATGTTATAGATGCTTGACGAACATTTTTTGCTATGATATAATTCTGACGTTCTAAAGACAAGGCTCTGGAAGAACACGAAATCATGATTTCCAACCACGTATACAATTACAAAACCGCCCGTGTTTTGAAATGATCCGGTTCTTCGGATATTTTATCTTTACTACCGGAGAAACTGCCAAAGGAAAGGTTGGTACAAAAATGCGTCATAAAACCCAAAATATTCTGGTATTGCTGCTTGTGGCAGGATTGATGATCAGCCTGTGCGGATGCAGTGCCATCCGAAGCAAAATCTCAGAGATATCTGGCTCGAATCAGATGGACACCGCCATTGAGAAAGTGGAAACCTCGGCGCAAGTTCCGGAGGAAACCACAACGGTGGAGGTCTCCAATGTTGAGGAATTTTTGAATGCAATTGACAGTAATGTCACCATTTATCTGAAGGAAGGAACCTACAATCTAAGTCAAGCGGCTGACTATGGAACCGAAAGCAGCGGTAACTACCGTTGGAACGAGGTTTACGACGGTTATGAGTTTACCATCCAGAATGTGGACAACCTACGTATTGTAGGGGCAGGTCAAGGTAAAACCGTGATCACATCGGACCCCCGCTTCGCACATGTGATCGTCTTTGAAAACTGTGACCAGGTGCAGGTACAGGATTTAACTGCCGGTCATACAGAACAGCCGGGTGAATGTACCGGAGGCGTTTTGGGCTTTGTTTTCAGCAGCAATTGCCTCGTCAGCCAATGCGGACTTTACGGCTGTGGAACCTTTGGCGTAACCACCAAGGGTGTATCGAATTTGGAGATTAAGGATAGTGAAATATACGACTGCACCATCGGCGCACTTTCCTTCTCCAACTCCCAGTCCATTGCAGTAGATGGCTGTAACATCCACGATTGTCCCACTCCGTTGCTGGAGGTTTACGATTGCACCGATATTACGATGGATGGTAAAACCGTGGAAAGCATTGACTTCTGACAGGTAATTCGATCAATATTAGAACGGACCGGAATGGGGCGCAAGCTGCATTCCGGTCAATATTTTGCATTTGAGCATCATAGGACTTGAAGGGGAAAAAAGGTTATGATACAATGAAAACAGTCAAAAAGACTCTTTGAAGGAGATATCTTGTAAAGGGAGGATTTTTATGGGACGAGGCGGAAAATATCTGAGTAAGACCAAGAAAAAAGGCAAAGGTTTGAAAATTTTGCTCATTGTGGTGGCCGTTCTGGTTGTCCTGGGTGGTACCGCTGCATTTATGGGCATGCGTTACCTGAATTCGGTTCTGGATATGATTCCCCGGGCAGAGGTCATTGAGCAGAGTGTCTCTTTTGAAGATATCCAGGATATTTTGAATTATAATCCGGACAAACCGACGGGTGACGATCTGGAAACCGAAACCGTTCCCAGTACAGCGGAATCTGATGCACAGAGCACGCTGGAACCCTCCAGTGATAATCAGTGAAATTTTTCTTTACATGAAATTATGAAAAGTGCTTGTGGAAGATTGTAACTTGTGGTACAATTCCCGACAGAATCAAAGACAACAAAGTTTTTTGGAGGAATGGGAGGCTTTTAGATGAACGCTGAAGGCAATTATTCGGGCGGAAACAGCGGACACGGAAAAAGAAAGAAAAGCGGTGCTGTCATCGCATTGACAACGATTGCTGCTTTGCTGCTGTTCGTTATCTCGGTCTTTATGGGGGTGATTGTGTATAATCAGTTCCTGAAACCAACTGTGAATCCCACAGTCGCAGCGGCTCAGGCACCCACCACTGCTGCAGCGGGTGAAACGAAGGCTTTGACTGTAACGCAGCAGACAACCGCACCCACCGAGGGAACTACGGTTCCTACCACCTTGCCCTACGTGGAATCCGGCAAGGATATTATCAACATTTTGATTGTTGGACAGGCAGCCCGGGACGGGGAGGAATCCCGCATGGCGGATACCATGATTTTGGCAACGGTGAACAAGAATACAAAAGTATTGACCCTTACTTCCTTTCTGCGGGACACTTATCTAAAACTTCCGGACTATGTGGACCCATCGGGAACCCGCCACACCTGCGGCAAGCAGAGAATCAATCTTGCCTATCATTTGGGATGGACGTGGGGCGATGTGGGCGGCGCCATGGAGATGACCAACCAATGCCTGTACGAGAACTTCGGTATTGAAGTGGATTATGACGTGGAAGTGGATTTCCGTGCGTTTATTGATGTCATCAATCTACTGGGCGGTCTTACCGTGGAACTCACGGAATCAGAAGCAGATTATCTGAATACTGACGGGAAGGTATGGCAGGATGTGACTGCCGGAAAGGTTTGCTTGGATGGCGACACCGCGTTGGCCTATGCCAGAATGCGGAAAGCCGAGGGAGACAGTGACAGCGATATCAAGCGAACAGAACGGCAGAGAAAAGTAATCCAGGCAATCCTAAAGCAGGTAAAGAATCTGTCGTTCACCGAACTTCAGGAATTGGTGAATACCGCCCTACCTAGTGTGACCACCAACATGACCAATGAGGAGATTACCACCTGTATGTGGGAGATTCTCCCCTTGCTCCCGCAGCTGACGGTGGAGACAGGAACCTGTCCGGTGGAAACCACTTATTGGGGAGAAATTATAGAAATCGGTGGCTATCCATCCAGCGTTCTGTTCTTTGACGAGGGACAGAACCGGAAATTGATGACGGCCATCACCGAGGGTACAAGCGATTAAAATCAGAGTTCAAAAGCCCTTCCGCTTTACACGCGGAGGGGCTTTTTGCACCACAAAATTTACACCTTCATAATTGCATCGTCATTCAGAATATGCTATACTGTAACCAATCATACACCCGGAGGCGTTTATGACTGACTTTACGGAATTTCAGCAAAAAATAAAAACATTATTGCCGGAAATGGAAATCCGGTTCTGGGAACCGATGCACCGCCATACCTCTTTCCGGATCGGTGGGAATGCGGAAGTAATGGCATTTCCAAAAATAGTGGAGGAACTTTCTGATGTATTGAAAGTATCCGCTTTATTGGACTGCAAACCTGCTATTCTGGGAGCCGGAACCAATGTATTGGCTCCGGATGAAGGAATGGGCGGGATGGTGATCTGCCTGAAGGATTGCCTGGATGGAATGGAACAGATTGGCCAAACCGAAATCCGATGTATGGCTGGTGTGACCATGTCCCGTGCGGCTGTCTTTGCGGCAAATCTTGGACTGGCAGGACTGGAATTTGCCCATGGAATTCCGGGAACCATCGGCGGCGGACTCTATATGAACGCCGGCGCCTATGGCGGAGAAATGTCCATGGTGTGTACGAAGGCGGAGGTCATGGATTACACCGGTAACCGCAGAATCTTATCCCGGGAAGAACTGGGCTTTTCCTATCGGAACAGCGCGATTCAAAAGCAGGACCTGATTGTAGTTACAGGATGGTTTTCTCTGAAATCAGGAGATAAAGAGGCCATATGGGATCAGATGCGTCAGCTGATTGCCCGGCGGACTGCATCCCAACCTTTGAACCTTCCCTCCGCCGGGTCGGCATTCAAGCGTCCTTCCCAGGGGTATGCGGCTGCTTTGATCGAGGGTGCGGGACTGAAAGGTTTCCGGGTTGGAAATGCAGCAATCTCAGACAAGCATGCGGGATTTGCCGTAAATTTGGGGGGTGCCACCGCTGACGATGTAAAAGAACTTCTTTGCCAGGTTTCTCAGCGCGTGTATCAGCAGACCGGAATCCAGTTGGAGCCGGAAATCCGAATTTGGTAAATTCAGGATAGACAGAAACAGGAGGCGTTCGCTGTGGCAATTTCATTTTCCGGAGCCGCAAAGGCGGAAATATGCAAAGTGATTCCTCAAAAACATTGCTGTGCTCTGGCAGAATGCTTTGGCATTTTGCTTTGCTGCAATAGTTTCCACGGGGATGCCATTAAAATCATAACAGAGAGCCGGGATTTTTCCTACATTCTTCCCAAACTGTTCAAAAAGTCTTTTGACCTGGAATTCGACAGCTATCCCAGCATGGAAGCTCCAGGCAAACTGATTTTTCAGATCTGGGATACGGAAAAAATTAAGGAAATTATGAACGCGTTCGGATTTGATATCCGGGATACTCTGTCTTTGCATGTAAATCTTCCGGTGGTGGAGGAGGACTGCTGCAAAACCGCCTTTTTGCGGGGTGCCTTTCTGGCGGGAGGAAGCGTTACCAATCCGGGAAAAGGCTACCACATGGAACTCACCACCACCCACCAGAGTGTGGCCCGGGAAACCGGCGCACTGATGCGGGAAGCAATCGGTTTTTCTCCGAAGCTGGCGGCCAGAGGCGGCGGGCAGGTCCTCTACCTGAAACAAAGCGACCAGATTTCTGATTTTTTGACCTACCTTGGTGCTCCGTTGGCCGCAATGGGAATTATGGAAATGAAGCTGGAAAAGGATCTGAATAACAAGGTCAACCGCCGCTGCAACTGTGACGATGCCAACATCTCCAAAGTGGTGGAAGCCGCCCAGGACCAGCTGGCTGCCATTCGGGTTCTGCAGGAGCGGGGAGTTCTGGAAAGTCTCCCCTGGAAAATCCAGCAGGCGGCAAACGCCAGACTGGGAAATCCCGCAGCGTCCTTATCCGAACTGGCAGAAATGATGGACCCCCCCATTTCCAAACCGGCGATGAACAACCGGATGAAAAAATTAGTTCTCATGGCGAAGGAGGCTGGAAAATGAGTTTTGTACATTTGCACTTGCATACAGAGTACAGCCTCCTGGACGGTGCCTGCCGGATCGACGGCCTGATGGAGCGGGTAGCGGAATTGGGGCAGTCTGCTGTGGCCATTACGGACCATGGCGTCATGTACGGTTGTATCGATTTTTATAAGGCTGCCAAGGCCGCCGGAATAAAGCCTATCATCGGATGTGAGGTATATGTTTCCCGGCGCAGAATGTCAGATCGGATTTTCGGCATTGACAATGACCCGTACCATCTGGTCCTGTTGTGCAAAGACCGGACGGGATATGAAAATCTGTGCTACCTGGTTTCCTGCGCTTTTACGGACGGCTTTTATGGCAAACCCAGAGTAGATCTGGAACTGCTGAGTCAGCACCATGAGGGCCTGATTGCGCTGTCAGCCTGCCTGGCCGGTGCCATCCCCCAGTACCTGATGGAGGAAGATTATGATGCTGCAAAGAACTATGCGCTGAAACTGGCTGAAATTTTTGGAGAGGGCAATTTTTATCTGGAATTGCAGGATCATGGAATTGAACAGCAGCGCCCGGTTAATCAGGGAATTCAGCGGCTGGCCCGAGAAACCGGACTTCCATTGGTAGTCACCAATGATGCCCACTATCTCCGGAAAGAGGATGCCAAAATGCAGGATGTGCTGCTGTGCATTCAGACCGGAAAGACGGTGGACGAGCCCAACCGGATGAAATTTCAGACAGAGGAGTTCTATCTGAAAAGTGAGGAGGAACTCTGGGAGCTGTTCCCCAATTGTGAGGAAGCCTTTGAAAATACCGTCCGGATTGCCGAAAAATGCAATCTGGAATTTACATTCCATGAATATCATCTGCCGTCGTTTCCCATTCCGGAGGGTTACAGCAATGAGACTTATTTCCGGAAGCTGTGCTATGACGGATTTCAGAAACGCTATTCCGACCCACCCCAGGAATACCGGGATCGACTGGAATATGAAATCGATGTCATCAGCCGGATGGGGTATGTGAATTACTATCTGATTGTGTGGGACTTTATCCGGTATGCCAAGGAGCAGGGGATTCCTGTAGGTCCCGGGCGCGGCTCTGGTGCGGCATCCATTGCGGCATACTGTCTGCATATCACCGAAGTGGACCCCATGAAATATGCCCTGATTTTTGAGCGCTTCCTGAACCCGGAGCGGGTAAGTATGCCAGACTTTGATACGGACTTCTGTCAGGAACGCCGGGGTGAGGTCATTGAGTATGTCATGGAAAAGTATGGTGCGGATCATGTGGCCCAGATTGCAACATTCGGCACCATGGCGGCCAGAGGCGCCATACGGGACGTGGGCCGTGCACTGAATTTCAGCTATGCGGAAACCGATGTGGTGGCCAAGTTGGTTCCTTCCACACCCCACATCACGTTGGAAGAGGCAATGAAGGTCAGCCCAAAGCTGAAGGAAATGTATGACGGTGATGAGCGAGTCAAACTTCTCATCGATACAGCCAAAAGCCTGGAGGGGATGCCCCGCAACGCTTCTACCCATGCGGCAGGCGTGGTGATTACTGCGAAGCCGGTCTATACCTATGTGCCGCTATCCCGGAATGACGATACCATTGTGACCCAGTACACCATGACCACCATTGAGGAACTGGGCCTTTTGAAAATGGATTTTCTGGGATTGCGAAACCTGACGGTTATTGCCGACGCCGAAAAGGAAATTCAGAAGCGGGAGCCGGATTTTTCCATGGACGGAATTCCGGACAACGACCAGGAAACTTTCACAATGCTTTCCGAGGGGAAGACCCAGGGCGTTTTTCAGCTGGAATCCGCCGGTATGACCGGCGTGTGCGTCAGTATGAAGGCCAGTTCTATTGAAGATATTACGGCAATTGTGGCGCTGTATCGTCCCGGTCCCATGGACTCTATTCCACGTTTTATCGCCAACAAGCTGGATTCCAGGAAGGTGACTTATAAAACGCCGCTGCTGGAACCAATCTTGAAAGTCACTTACGGATGCATCGTCTACCAGGAACAGGTGATTGAGATATTCCGCTCGCTGGGCGGCTATACCATGGGACAGGCCGACAACATCCGCCGGGCAATTTCCAAAAAGAAAATGAAAGTCATCGAAGCGGAACGAAAGGTTTTTGTCTACGGTGATCCGGAACAGGGCATTACCGGCTGTGTAGGTCACGGGGTATCGGAAAGCATCGCCCAGTCCATCTACGATGAAATTGTGGATTTTGCAAACTACGCCTTTAACAAGGCCCATGCTGTTTGCTATGCCATCGTGGCTTACCAGACTGCTTATCTCAAGTGTCATTATCCCAGACAGTATATGGCGGCGCTGATGACCTCGGTCCTGGACTCTGCCTCGAAGGTGTCCAGCTATATTGCGGAATGCAAGGAACTGGGTATTCCGGTACTGCCCCCGGATATCAATCATTCGGAAGATCATTTCACCGTGGAAGGGGACGCCATCCGTTTTGGCCTGGGCGCTGTGAAAAATGTGGGCAGAGGACTGATCCGTACCATGGTTCGCAAGCGGAAAGAGGATGGCCCATTTAAATCTCTGGAGGACTTTATCCAGCGGATGGATGAGGGAGAACTGAATAAGCGGACAGTGGAAAACTTTATCAAGTGCGGCGCAATGGACAGCTTCGGCTACAACAGAAGCGAACTGCTGGCTGTCTATGAAGCCATGATGGATGCGGTGGCATCCTCCAGGAAACGGAATCTGGAAGGCCAGATTGGGCTGTTTTCCATGATGCAGGAGGAAGATACAGCGGCGCGGATCCCGATTCCCAAACGGGAGGAACTGAGCAAGGCGGACCTGCTGGCTATGGAAAAGGAAACCATGGGAATTTACATATCAGGCCACCCCATGGATGACTATCGCCCCTTTTTACGCAATACCCATGTGGTCCACATCGATAAGCTGATGGAGGAAGACAGTCCCTACCAGGATGAACAAATTGTCAGCATTGCCGGAATTGTTCAGTCTGTAAAAATGAAAACCACCCGCAGCAATTCCATGATGTCCTATGTAACCATAGAGGACGATACCGGCTCCATTGAGATGCTTGCTTTTTCCAATGTACTCAATCAATATGGTGGATATCTGAGAGAGGGAAGCCCGGTGGTTGTGACCGGACGGCTTTCTCTGCGGGATAACAAGGAGCCACAGATTGTGGTGAATCGTGCCCGCCCCATTTCGGACTATGCCAGCGGAACTCCGGAACCGTCTCAGGAGGTCTTGCCTGCAGAAAAAAAGGGTACACTTTATCTGCGCCTTCCCACGGAGGCTGGGCCGCTGTTTCCAAAGATCCGGGCAATTCTGAATATGTTTCCCGGGGAAAATGCGGTGGTTCTGTTCTTTGCAGATACCAGACAGCGCAGGGGAACCCGCTGCATGCTGCGTGAATCCATGCTACAGGAACTGCAAAGAGTGTTGGGTTTGGAAAATGTTGTCCTAAAATAGCTTTTCTTTTCCAAAAATTCGTGCTATAATGACTGCTGGTGTGTTGTACGTTAAATCATGTGAATCATCATTCTGAGAGAAAGGAGCCGATGCCATGAAGAAATGGTTTTTTCTGGGATTTCTGGGGATTGTTCTGCTTCTTTCCGGATGTGCAATGCGAACGGTAGAGGAAATGTATGCCCTTCCCAGGCGATCCCAGGAGTACGCACAGCTTCAGACCGCTATTGATTCAGCCATGTATGGCCTGACCTTTTCTGCTCCCCAGTCAGGAGACAACCAGCAGACGGTCCAGATGGCGGATCTGGACGGGGATGGGGAAGAAGAGTACCTGGTCTTCGCCAAAGGTGCCACGGAGAAGCCCCTTCAGATTTTAATTTTCAAAAAAAGGCCGGACGGAAGCGTCTTTACCATGGAAACCATTGGCACCAACGGTCAGGCATTTGAGCAGGTAGAGTATGTAGATTTTGATGACAAGCCGGGCTTGGAACTGGTGATCGGTCAGCAGCTGAGCAACCAGATTCTGCGCAGTGTGGCCGTGTACAGTTTTTCAGATGGGGATGCAGAGCTGCTTTTAATGAACAGCTACTCGAAATTCCTGACCTGTGATCTGGATCAAAATGATTTATGCGAGCTGCTGGTGATTGGGCCAGGGGAACTGGATTCGGGAAACGGTTTGGCCGTCCTGTACAGCAGTATCAATGGTGAAATTTACCGTTCCGTAGAAACGGAGATTTCGGCCTATCCTTCTGAAATCCGCCGGATTATACCAGGAGTTCTGGAAGGGGGAACTCCGGCAGTTTATATTTCCAGCGCCGTGGAGGATGACACCATCGTAACGGATGTTCTGGCCATGCAGAGCGGGAAATTCACCAATATCTCCATGTACAGCGAAGCGCCTACCAGCATACGGACACTGAATAACTACTACATTTATCCTGTGGATATCAATGGAGACGATGTCCTGGAACTGCCTTCTCTCATGTCCATGAAACCGATTTCTATATG
>DSLFC04101__coassemble_577_pt1 | contig 23589 bp, 24 predicted proteins | sample DSLFC04101__metabat2_low_PE_049 | metagenome-assembled genome bin DSLFC04101 | reverse complement strand
GAAAGATAGCGGTCCATTCAAAATATCCTTTCCCAATTCAATGGTGTAGCACACTTGATGACTGCCAGAAATAACGAACAGCTCCACCTCCACTAATTGCTTATCCACCAGGTAAAAGTCAGCACTAATACTCCCCTCTTCCTGGGCTTGTGTACCCAGCAACAACGCAACCAAAGGCTGAATCTGTGTGCCGTTGGCCGAATAACGATATTGATAGCACTGGACTTTCTGTGAGTCAACGCTTCGTTCTTCCCGGGTAATGTCACATTTCAGTGCCAGAATCCCCAGGGTAAGCAGCTGCAGATCCTTTTGGGATAGTTCGGGCAGTTCAGGAAAGGTACGGGACCGACTCATCCACTGCTTCAGATCGCCCACCTGCTTTTCCCACCCCGCGATGGTTTCTTTTGGAATGAGAAAAGTTGAAAAAGGAATCTGCCTGAGATCCTGAGAGAATGTTGCATAAGTGATGCCGTAGTATCCGCCTTGCAGCAAAGACTGGGAAGAAACAGCGGCAAACGATTTATTCAGGTATACGGAAGTATCAAAAGATATCTCCTTTCCCTCTATGGTTCCCGCTGCCTGAATCTGATTCTTTGAAAAATCTGTTTTGAGCTGAAAATCAAATTCCATTTTGCCCAGCAAGTTATCTTCGACGCTCAAGTTCACAGCACTGGTGTTCTTTCCGGATGCATCGTATGCTTTTGCCAGTACAGAAAAGGGGCTCTCTGACCAGCGCAGTTCCAGCTGAGAAATAGCCTGCTGAATGGCGGAGGAAAGGACCAGTTTAGGCGCAAAGAGCATGACGATGGCATCCCAAAAGAATACCACGCACCCAGCAGCCACTGCCAAAAGCAAGAAAACAACCACCAATATTTTTGTTCTACGTCCCATAGCATGGCACCTCCCCATCCACCTTCAGTGTACCACCAAAGTATGAACAATGTGATAATTTAAGCAAAAAAGCCCACCGCTTGGTGGGCTTTATGCTTTTGGATGACACTTATCATAGACGTCCTTCAACTTTTGATCAACCATATGGGTATACACTTGGGTAGAAGAAATATCGCTGTGTCCCATGAGTTCCTGAACAGAGTTCAAATCCGCTCCATTTTCCAAAAGATGAACAGCAAAGCTGTGGCGGAGTGTGTGAGGTGTAATCTCTTTCTCAATCCCCGCTTTACTCTGATAAGATTTCAGGATCTTCCAGAACCCCTGACGGCTCATCCGGGCGCCGCCCACATTGACAAACAAGGCCTTTTCAGTGGTATCCATCACCATCAAGACCCGAACATCTTTTATGTAGATGGACAGCGCTCTCAATGCGGCAGGATACAAGGGAATCGTGCGGGACTTCTTCTCACTGCTGCACTTTACCGTTCCAAGCTCCAAATTTACATCATCTACGTTCAGATTAATCATTTCCGTTACCCGAATGCCGGTAGCGTACATCAGCTCCAGCATTGCCTTGTCCCGAAGACCTTTGGGCTCGGACATGGATGGCTGTGCCAGAAGAAGCTCTACCTCTTTCCCTGTCAGGATTTGAGGAAGCCGCTTTTCTCCCCGATCCACATGAACGTCCGAAGTGATGGGAGATGTTTCCAGGAATCCGGTGGACTGCAAATAGGCGAAAAAGTTGCGCATGCTGGCAAGAGAGCGTGAGGCAGTGGCGCCCGACTTTCCCTGCTGGTACAGATAGGCAAAGTAATCCACCACATCCTCCCGTGTAGTCTGCAGAATGTCCGCCTTGCCGCCTTGCTCCAGCCAGGACGCAAACTGGCGAATATCCCGCAGATAAGAGGACACAGTATTCCCGGATGCCTTCCTCACTTTTGTCAGATAATTTTCGTAGGCATGAATCAAGTCCAACATGAATCTGTTTACCCATTTACCCTTTCTTAAGTTAATCAAAAAACATCTGCCCAAATCGGCAAGACCATGCAATAGTCCACGCTGCACAGCAGAAAAAATAAGGCAAAATAAAGCAGGAAATCCCACAATCGAACATTACTTTCCCTGCTCCCGGGAAAGTGGCGGATCCAGAAGAACAGAAGGATACACACACCGACGCTATCGCTGAATAACAGAATCCAGCGGGAAAACCATCCGGCTGATCCAAACAACAGCCAAACTCCCAAGGAAGCAAAGGAAAAAGACAACGCCTTAAAGAAGCAAATCAAAACAAACAGCGTGGGCACAGAAAAAACCGCTGCAACCGCAGATAGAAGAAAAGGGAAAAATGTAATCAGAACCAACCGAACGATCGACACAGCACCCAATGCGGGACTGCGCATCCTTGCGTCCAAAGACAGACCCAGCTTCATAAACAAACAGCAACCACACACAAGCCCTGCGCACCAACTGAATGCAAGAATCCAGCGGCTGCAATTGCGTGAAATCCGAAGGCTGTTCGGACCGCTTCTGAAAAGCAGGCTGCGTCACCCCTCCCTAACGAAAAGCCAACAATGGCACATTGCAGAATTGGGGGAAGGAGTCTTACGGGATAGTAAAAAACATCAAATCTTGAAGACTCCTATACTATACCCCATTTTTGATATAAATTCAAGCTTTTTAGCCAAAATCACGTTTTTTTGTGGATAATGCCGATAAATTAGTTTACATTTTTATGTAAACCAGATTGAAAGACTATTCAAAAATATTTACCATTTTCAATTATTTGACAACATATTGAGGTTCTTGGGCCAATTTTACACTAAATATTGGACGTGCAGTTTTTCCTGCAATAATGATTTATGGGTAAATTTCATTTACTCATAATGATTTTTTGTACAATTTAACGGTGAGACTTTCCTCTTTTTTTATGAAACGTTCCCCTCCCCTGCCGCAAGCCAAGTAATCCTGCACTGCCGCAGCCTCCTGCCACCATGCAGGCCGTTACGCCTACTCCATTGTACTGCCCTCCAAAAAACAGCGCGGTGATGGAAAGCAGCAAAGCAAAGTATATGGCTCCCTCCATGAGGCAAACTGCCAGCCGCTGTCTTTTTATTTTTCCATAGGCAGCTAATGCCCCCAAAAAGGACGCAAGCAGAAGTGTAATCATGATTCCATATCCAATCTTTTCCCACAGGATCATTTCCCGATCCAGCATCCATGTCAGAATTACAGTTCCCAATAATGTAATTCCTGCGCTGATACATACGCCAAAAGCAAGTCCGCCCGGAAGGGAGGATGCTCTCCCCGAAAGTACCTGCATTGCCTTCATATGCTTCTCCCCTTTCGGTTTCAGTGTATGTTCCACACAGCAAAAAAGAACCCAGACAGAAACCACAATGGGTTCTATCCAGGTTCTTCATTCAATTTATATTATACTTCGATATCAACGTTGGCGTTTCTTCGTTTTTCCTGAGCCTCCGTCACGGTACGGAACTTCATCCGGGTCTCCCGCACCTCAGCCAGAGCGTTGGAGATTGCCTCCTCTGTCTGGCGAAGAGACTCGTCCATATAATCATTCCCCGCCTTCTGAAGCTGGTTGATTCGGTTCTGAGTCTGGCCTACCAGATCCTCGCTCCGCTTCTTTGCCTCTGCATAGATGGCTTCCCGGGTAATCATCTGCTTTGCTTTCTCCTGGGCTTCCCGCAGGATAGCATCCGCTTCCCGGCGTGCCTGGCTGATCAGCTCATTTCGGGACTCCACAATGGTACGGGACTGCTTGATCTCTCCAGGGAGCTGGGCAATGATTTCATCCAGCATGTCCAGCACCTTATCCCGTTCCAAAATGCATTTATCCGCCGCAAGCGGCATAGAACGGGCATCCTGAACCATGTCATACAATGCACCAATGATGTCTTCACTATTACGGTCACTCATCTTCCTTTTCCTCCTTGGCTGTTATTTTTTCTTCTCTCTATTCTTTCCTGAAAATCCGGAATAATTTCACCAGGCAAAAAGTCAGTCAAATCTGCACCATACACGGCCAGTTCCTTCACCAGGCTGGAACTGAGGTACATATACTGACTTTCCGCAGTCAGGAACATGGTGTCCAGACTAGGGTTAATTTTATGGTTAATCAAAGCCATCTGAAATTCGTTTTCAAAGTCAGAACCAGCTCGAAGGCCCTTCACAATGACGCAGCTTCCCCGGCGCTTTGCATATTCCGCCAGCAACTCATGAGACCCATCCACCTCAACGTTGGGAAGGTCCTGAGTCACCCGGCGGATCAGCTCCACCCGTTCATCCAGTGTAAACATCGGATTTTTTCCCGCGTTTACCATGACACAAACAATCAACTGGTCAAAAATATTGGCAGCTCTTCGAATGATATTCAGATGGCCGCTGGTTACCGGGTCAAAGCTGCCCGGATAAATTGCAATTTTCATAGTTACCTACTGGTTTCTGCGGAAAATCGTCAGAACCGTCTTTCCATATTTGTAATCCCTGGATCTGGTGAATCCATCGTGTTCCCATTGAAGATCTTTTCCCAAGGGACGCTCTGTGACTATTATACCATTGGAATGCAAAATGTCAATTTCCGCAATTCGTTTTAAGGAATTTTCTAGAAATGTTTCCGCATAGGGAGGGTCCAGAAAAACAATGTGATAGCGTTTTCTGCATTGGTTCAAATAGGACAGGTAATCCATATGCACAACCTCCCCTTTTTCCAGCATATGGGTTCTTCGCAGGTTCTCCCGGATCAGCTTACAGGCATCCTCCCGGGCATCAACAAAAGTTGCACTTGTACTTCCACGGCTTAGAGCCTCAATTCCGAGCTGACCAGTCCCCCCAAACAGGTCCAGCACCTCCGTTCCGGGAATATCAAATTGCAATATGCTGAACAAGGCTTCCTTGACCCGGTCAGCAGTAGGTCTGGTCAGCATTCCATCCGGTGTTTTCAATTGGGTGCCTCTGGCAGTTCCTGAAATAACCCGCATAATAATACCTCTTATTCTTCCTGGTGAAAATGATGATAAACGGCCGCTGCCGCATCCTTTGGCAATATCCGCTCCAGCTCCAACAGATCCGCTTGTGCAATGGCGCTGATGGACTTGAACTGCCGAAGCAAGTCCTGTTTTCGCTTTGGACCGATGCCGGGAATTCCATCCAGCTGGGAATAGCGCAGACGTTTGCTCCGCAGCTGACGGTGAAACGTGATGGCAAAACGGTGGGTCTCCTCCTGAATATTTCCAACAAAAGCAAATATTGCCTGATTATTGTCAATCCGGATTTCCCGTCCGTCCCAGGTAACCAGGGCCCTGGTACGGTGCCGATCATCTTTTACCATGCCAAACACCGGGAAATCCAGTTCAAGCTCTCTCAGAACGTTCAGGGCTGTCTTGGCATGGGTAATTCCACCGTCAATCAGCAGCAGATCCGGCGCTGCTTCAAATCCTTTGTCCTGCGCCTTATAGTGGGAAAAGCGGCGGCGAATGATCTGCGCCATGGACTGATAATCGTCCTGGTTGGAAAGGCCCTCCACCTTAAACCGCTTGTATTCACTTTTCTTGGGCTTTCCATCCACAAAGACCACCATACTGGCCACAATATCCGTTCCGGATATGTTGGATATATCGTAGGACTCAATCCTTCCAGGCGGCTCTATTGCCAACATTTTCCCAAGCTGGGAGAGAATCGCGGAAACACGTTCCTCCCGGCCTGTGACTCTCTGGGCCTCCTCAAAGGCATTTTTACAGGCCAATTCAACCAAGCGGACATTATCTCCCCGTTGAGGCACATGAAGCTTTGGCAGGCGGCCATATTTCTGTTCCAGCAGCTGAGAAAACAGTTCTGCGTCGTCAATGGGGAACGGCAGTAAAACCCGCTTGGGTGCCAGGCCGCGGCTCAGATAATACTGCTTCATCAGGCTGGAAACCGCGTCAACCTTCTCATCCGGTTTTGGGAATATCTCGTAGTCTTTGTCCAACAGGTTTCCGCCGGAAAAATGCAGCACAGCAAAGCAAGCCTTCGCCTCCGTTTCGCCATAACCAATCACATCTGTATCCGCAAGCGTCCCCGCAGTTACCAGCTGCTTTTGACCCAGGTTCTCCACCGCCTTCAGGCGATCCCGCAGCGTCGCCGCCCGTTCAAATTCCATATTCTCCGCAGCCTGGAGCATCTGCTCCCGGATTTCCTCCGCCGCCGCTTTGTAGTTTCCCTGGAGCAGCTGCCTGGCCTGAAGCATGGTTTCCCTGTACTCGGAGCAGGTTTTGGATGGCTGACACCAACCGGCGCACAGATTCATGTGGTAGTTCAGGCAGGGACGGTCTTTCCCGATATCCCGTGGGAACTGCTTGTGGCAGTTCGGAAGCTTGAGTGTCGTACGGATTGCCTCCAGTACGGAGTGCGTTACGTTTCTGGCCCCATAGGGACCGAAATACTCTGCTCCATCGTCTGCGACTTTGCTTACCATGGTAATGGTAGGGTAAACTTCCTTCATATTCAGCCGCAGGTAGGGATACCCCTTATCATCCTTCAGCAGAATATTGTATTTCGGCATATATCGCTTGATCAGGGAGCATTCCAGAACCAGGGCTTCAAATTCGCTGGCTGCCACAATGACATCGAAGTGGTGAATTTTGCTGACCATGGTCCGCGTCTTCGGGGTGTGGGAGGCGGTGTCCTTCGCTTTGCCGACATAGATCACCTGGTCCGTCTGATCCCGCATAATATACACTCCCGGTGCATAAGGAAGGGACAGGGCTTTATCCTTCAATTCATCAAATGTCATGGCAGAATCATCCTTAAAAAATACCGTCTCAATGCCAGGTTTTGAGCATTGAGACGGTTACGTACAACCATTCTTAGTAGACGTCCCGCTGAAGCAGCGTCTCCAGCGCATTGACCGCAGCTTCCGCATCCGAACCGGAAGCACTCAGAGTCACGGTCGTCCCGGTAATAATCCCCAAAGACATGATACCCAGCAAGCTTTTTGCGTTCATTTTGCGGCTTCCGGACTCAACCCAAATGCTGCTTTCAAACTCATTTGCTTTCTGCACAAAATAGGTTGCCTGCTTGTTATGCAGTCCGGATTCGCAACGTACAACGACTTCCTTCTTGAACATAAAACACACACTCCTTTTCGCCGTATCTTCCACTGTACGACGGGTCTGGATATATCATAGCATTTTTACCGAAAAAGTCAACTGATTTTAGACCCTTTCCACAATCCAGACAACACTCCGATCACAGGATATGAGGTTCAGACAAACTCCGCAATGGTTACACCGTCTTCTCCCTCTCCGAATACACCCAACCGGAATTTTTTAATAAATTTGTTCCGTTTCAGAGCCTGATGGACTGCAGCGCGGAGGGTACCGGTTCCCTTGCCGTGAATGATCCGGACCTGCGTCAGATTACTGCGCATGGCCTCATCCAGGTAACGTTCCAGAACGCAGATTGCCTCCACAGAATCCATTCCCCGCAGATCCACTTCCGTGGGCATGGCGGAAAGCTTCATTTCCCTGCCGGAATGTTTGGGACGTCCCCCCTTTTCCCGATAAGGATTTTCGTTTTCCAAAAGATACACTTCATCCGGTTTTGCATTCATTTTCAGAATGCCGGCCTGGAGCTGGTAGGAGCCATCTTTGTTGATGCCGATGACGCTTGCCTTGGTTCCCAGCTTCAGAAGTTCTACGGTATCCCCGACCAGGATCCCGCGGGCTGGCTTTGGCCGTTCCTTCTGAGGCTGTCCCGCCCGGAGCTTCTCTTCCGCCTCATTCAGATTTCTTCGGAGCTCCGCCTGCCGCTGGTTGATACCAGTGGTATCAGCCTGATCCGTCAGCTGCTTGCGCAAAGCCTTCAGTTCTTCCGAAGCAAGGTTCGCTGCAGCACGTGCCTCGTCAATGATAGACTGGGCTTCCTTGCGAGCAGACTCCATGGCCTTTTCACGCTCTTTCCGGAGCTGTTCGCTGTAGGCTTCGCTTTGCTGTTTGATTTTTTCGGTCTCCTGCTTCAGACGTTCCGCTTCCTGGCGGGCAGACTCCATCTGCTGCCTCTGCTGTTCCAGCTGGGACAGGACATCTTCAAAGTCTTTGTCGCTTTTATCAACCAGGTCGTCCGCTTCTTTCAGAATTTCCTCCGGCAGACCCAGTTTCCGGGAAATAGCAAAGGCGTTGGACTTTCCCGGAATACCGATCAGAAGACGATAGGTGGGGCGCAGGGTATCTACGTCAAACTCGCAGGAAGCGTTGATGACACCCTTTGTCCGCATGGCGTAGAGTTTCAGTTCGGCATAGTGGGTGGTTGCCACCACTCGGCTGCCCATCTTTCGGCAGAATTCGATGATGGCTGTGGCCAACGCTGCACCTTCCGCCGGGTCGGTACCGGCTCCCAACTCATCAAACAGCACCAGCGTCCGGTCATCGCACTGGTCCACCACATCCACAATGGTGCGCATATGGCTGGAGAACGTGGACAGGCTCTGGGCAATGGACTGCTCATCTCCGATATCCGCCAGAATCAGGTCGAAGGTTGACAGCGTGCTGCCGTCCCCTGCCGGAATATGCAGGCCGCACTCTGCCATCAAGGTCAGCAGGCCTATGGTTTTCAGCGTCACGGTTTTACCGCCGGTATTGGGTCCGGTGATAATCATGCTGTCAAAGTCCGATCCCAGTCGAACAGAAATGGGTACCACGGACTTAGGATCAATCAGCGGATGCCGGGCGTTCCGCAGGTCAATTTTCCCCTTGTCGTTCATAATGGGTGCCCAGGCCCCCATCCGGTAGCCCAGCTTTGCCTTGGCAAAAATCACATCCAGCTGAATGAGAATCTGGTAATCCTCTGTGATGGCCTCCCGGTACGCTGCCGCCTCGGCAGACAATTCGGCCAGAATCCGCTCAATTTCCTTCTTCTCCTTCAGTTCCAATTCCCGGAGGGCGTTATTGGCGTTGACCGCAGACATGGGCTCAACGAAATAAGTAGATCCGGTTGCGGAAACATCATGCACCAGTCCGGGGACATCATTTTTGCATTCGCTCTTCACCGGCACCACATACCGTCCCTGCCGGATGGTAATAATGGGTTCCCGCAAGAATCTGGAGTAAGCTGGGGAGGAAATGACTTTTTGAAGACTATCTCGGATTTTGGCAGACTGTACCCGCATATGCCGACGGATTTCAGCCAAAGCGGGAGATGCGTTGTCCGCAATTTCCTCTTCCGACAAGATCGCCCCGAAGATTTTATCTTCCAGATATTTGTTCGGACTCAGCCCGTTGAAAAGTGGGTCCAATACCGTCTTTTCTTCGTCCTCCGCAACATAGGACTTTACGGTTCTGGCGCAGCGGAGCACCCCCGCGATCCGCAGAAGTTCAATAGGCTGAAGACTGCCGCCCCGGTCAGCCCGCTCCAACGCAGGCGAGACATCAGTTACATCTCCAAAAACAGGGTTTCCTTTCTTGGTACAAAGGTCGGAGGCTGCCGTAGTCTGCTGGAGCATCCGTTCCACGTCCTCCAGATCAGAACTGGGACGGAGCAGCCGACAGGCGGCTTTGCCTCCGGAGCTTCCGGCGCAGTCAGACAGCTGCTGCAAGACCCCGTCCAGCTCCAGTTTCATCAATGATTTTTCGTATAGTTCTGACATATTATACTCCTAAAGACTTGTAAAAATCCAGTGCAGAAAAGCTTCGTTCCAACTGGGTACTCAAATAAGCCTCAGTCAATTCCGACAGCTGACCTGCAGTCTTTTCCCCAATCTGAAAAGAGAACAACCGTTTGGGTTCGCACAGGCAGATATACTGCATTGCCTGCAGGACCGATGGCGTCACCGGCATCCGTATCCCATTGGACTCTGCACTGCGGCAGCCAACGCACTCCAGATGTCCCGCAGACAAATCAAAGCGCTCGGGGTTCTGGTTTCCGCATACATGGCACCCAAATAAATCCGGCGTGTATCCTGCCAGGCAGGCGCTGCGGAGTTCAAAAACCGCCTTTACCATCGCTTGGGGCAAATTCGATGTACTTAGCATGTACAGACTGTTCAGGAGCAGCGACTGCAATTCCGGATTGGGCAGATCCTCCTGGGAGATAATTTCCGTGACCTGCGCAAAATAGGTGCCCAGGGACAGCAGCTCCAGATTCCGGCGCAGAGGTGTGAACAGTTCAATCGGGGACGCTTCGTTGATACTATAGCGTCCCCGATATTCAAACAGGGTAAATTCTCCATATGCCAGCAGCTGGCAGGAGGCAATCAAGGGGCTGTTTTTTCTGCGAAGCCCTCTGGCTTTTACCGTCAGCTTTCCCTGGCTTGTAGTCAACAGGGTCAGCAGGGCGTCCCGATCACCGTAATCCGTGACCCGCAGGACAATGCCCTGTGTTGTCAAATGCATAACGTTCCTCCGATTTCATCTGCCTGCTGTAAAGCAAATAGGCTTCTGGTGCGCCGGTTTCCAAAAACAACTGCCAGTATTCTCCTGCGTTCATTTCAATCCCTCCTATGGCATTCAAGAGCTGTTGGTCTCGAAAATAGGATTGCCCTGAACGAAGCATTTTACTTCTGGTAATTATTCGCTGTATCCAAAGTTACGGACCAAGAAATCGCTGTCCCGCCAATTCTCCTTTACCTTTACCCAGGTAGTCAGATATACCTTGGTGCCCATGAATTTTTCGCAGTCGGCCCGGGCCATGGAAGAGATTTTCTTCAGCATCGCCCCGTTTTTGCCAATGATGATGCCCTTATGGCTGGCTTTTTCGCAGTAAATGGTGGCATCAATATCAATAATGCCGTTGTCCCGCTCCGAGAATGTGGTAATTTCCACTGCAGTGCCGTGGGGAACCTCCCGCTCCAGACACCAGAGCAGCTTCTCCCGGATAATCTCTGCCATGACCTGACGCTCCGGCTGATCAGTCGTCACATCGTCCGGGAACAGGAACGGCCCTTCCACTGCATACTTTTCGCATTCGGAAAGCAGGACGTCAATCCCCTCCCCTGTCTTAGCGCAGATGGGAATGATGGCATCAAAAGCGGCAGCCTGGGAATAAACCGCAATCACTTCCAGCAATTTATCTTTTTCTACAGTATCAATCTTGTTGATGACCAGGATGCTGGGGCAGCGGGTGGCCTGGATTTTTTCAATCAGCGCCTGCTCTTGGCTGCCGACAGAGGCAATGGGTTCCACTACCAGCAGAGTAGCATCCACATCGGAAATGGACTCCCGGACCGTGTTGACCATATAGTCACCCAGTTTTGTGCGAGCCTTGTGATAGCCGGGTGTATCCACGAAGACAAACTGCATGTGATCCTGGGTTCGGATCCCGCAGATTCGGTTTCGGGTCGTCTGAGGTTTATTGGAAACAATGGCAATTTTCTCCCCCACCAGGTGGTTGATCAGGGTAGATTTTCCCACGTTAGGCCGTCCGGCAATGGTAATAATGGCAGTTTTTGTGTTCATTGTATTCTCCTATTTTTCTTAGAAAGGATCTCAGTCCCGGGTCATTCCAGAGATAGAAGCAGCAATGGCTTCCTCCCGCTGGCGCATTTTGCGTTTTTCCTCACCCTCATCCAGATGATCATATCCCAGCAAATGTAGCATGGAATGGATGGTGAGATATCCCACTTCCCGACGCAGAGAGTGCCCATAGGTCTGGGCCTGTTCCCGGGCGCGTTCCAGACTGATGCACATATCCCCAAGAGGCACCAGCCCCGTCTCCGGGTCCTGATAGGGCGCCCAGTCCTTGGGAGGATCTCCGGCAGTCAGTTCAAACATGGGAAAGCTCAGCACATCTGTGGGCTTGTCCAAGTTCCGGCTTTCCCGGTTGATCGTTTGAATTCCGGCATCATCGGTAACCAAAACATTGATTTCGCATCGGGCAGTAACGCCCTCCGCTTCCAGTGTCCGCTGAATGCACTTTGCAATGATTGCTCGAATTGCAAACCGTTCCAGACTCAATTGTTCAAAAACCAAGTTGATTTTATGTCTCATATCATACTTTCCTCTTATACCGTCCCTGGATGGGCTTTGACGCTTTTTTCGCTTCCTGTTTCTGATTTGCCCTTTCATAGGCATTGATAATCTCCTGAACCAAGGCGTGACGCACCACATCCGCAGAAGTTAAGCGGCAGATTGCGATATCCTTGACGCCGTCCAGGACACGAATGGCATCTTTCAGGCCGGAGACCTTATCATCCGGCAGGTCAATCTGGGTAATATCACCGGTAATCACAATTTTGGAGCCAAAGCCCAGCCGTGTCAGGAACATTTTCATCTGCTCCCGGGTCGTATTCTGAGCTTCATCCAGAATAATAAAGCTGTCGTCCAGGGTTCTGCCCCGCATGTAGGCCAAAGGCGCCACTTCAATGGAGCCGCGTTCCTGGTACTTCTGGAATGTCTCCGCCCCCAGCATATCGTACAATGCGTCATACAACGGCCGCAAATAGGGATCAACCTTGTTCTGCAAATCACCGGGCAGGAAACCCAATCGTTCCCCTGCCTCTACTGCGGGGCGGGTAAGGATGATTCGGTTCACAGTACGCTCCCGGAATGCGGCAACTGCAGCGGCAACGGCCAGATAGGTTTTTCCAGTACCTGCAGGGCCAACGCCAATGGTTACAGTATTTTTTCCAATCGCACGCATGTACTGCTGCTGGCCCACGGTTTTTGCCTTGATGGGCTTTCCCTTTGCGGTGATGCACACCACATCCTTGGTCATCTGCGCCAACTGCTGGTCGTTTCCTTCATTGACCAGGGTGATGAGATAACGGACCCGCTGTTCATCGATCTGTTCTCCTTTGGAGGCGAGCAGCAGCAGTCCTTCCAGGGTTCTGACGGCTTTGTCAGCCATCTCTTCATCGCCGGAAACTCGGAGATCCGTTCCACGGTTTACCACATGAACGTCCAATGCCTCTTCAATCCGTTTGATATTTTCATCGAAAGAGCCGAAAACGGCGATAAAATCCTCCACCCGCTCGGCATTAACGATACGTTCCACTTGCTTTCCCATTTGTATCTCCCATCTGCTCCGGATGTTCTCTGCCAATCATCTCCACACAAGTATAAGCAGCGGAAAGGGTGTACACATCTTCTCCGGAGGAATGTTCCTCCCCGCCTTCCAGAATCTGTCCCGCAACCATCTGAGATGTGACGTAGGCCTGGGCAAATTCCGCTAGTTTGGATTGGGCATCCGTCAGTTCCACATTGCGATCATAGGTATCACCGTCAAAGTAGCAGTCAACGCAAATGGCAATCGGAAGCTGGAATCCCCCTGGCAGAGTAATCGGATATTCTTCGTACATTCTACCACAAGTTACACTGGAAATTCCACTGTCTTTCCATAAATTTATTTGCTTTTTTCCCAGGCGAAGGCTGATTGACCAGGAAGTTTTCGTTTTTCCCATCCGTGCAAGGGTCTGGGCAGGTGTAACAACCGTGATTTCACGTTGGGTTTGGGCGTAGATTTCCCCTTCGGCCCGGCCTGCCTGAATCACCCGGTTGCAATCGGTATATCCGGAAACCAGTGTCTGTCCGGCCCGGACGGTCTGCCCCACCTGAACCAATGGGGTTCCCTGCGTAACCGTGGCAGATACAATATAACCGTCCCTGGCTGCAACCAGATGGGTAACCGCTTCCTCCGCTTGTTCTTCCGCTGTGATCTGACGTTCCCGGACGGAAATGGTCGCAACACATCCGGCGGTATTGACGCCGGCCCACTGCAGATCCGGAACCTTCTCCAGCAAGCTATTCTTCACTTTTTCGCTGCGTACTTCCCGGCGGGATGCTCCGAACCGGATGCCACAAGCTTCCGCCGCCGCCAAAATCTCACGGGTATCCACAACAGAATTTCCTTCCACCCGGATGAAGAGCACCCGACTGGGCAAATACAAGGAAGCAGCCAGCAAAAGGCCTATGCCTCCAAGTAGAACCGGTCGTGAAAGCAGCCCCTTCATGGGCCAGAACAGGCCCAACCTCTGCCTGATTTTCCAGGCACCTCCCACACGTTCCAGTACTTCCTTAATCTTTCGATAATCGCTGCGGCAAACCCGAATCCGGTAGGTCAGATAGGATACCTGACGGGCGGAATATACTGTGACGCCCCGTGCTGTGATTTCATCCAGTGTTTTTTCCGGCTCTGCACTGGTGATTTCCAACTCCAGCATGCCGCCAATGGATTTCCATAGTCCCATTTCTATCCCCTCCGCTGCAAGGTTACCGACTCGATCTGGCCCCGGATAATCAGCTGGTCCCGGGTCATCCGCATCATCTCCAGTCCACACCCGCACACGCAAATGCAGCCATATTTCACCTTGATTAAAATGGATTCCCGGCTGTAGGCTTTGACACCCTGGTGATTCTCAATCAACACCTGCCGGTCCCCGGCGATCTCCACGATGGGCTGACCGGGATAAGGCTCTGACAGAAGATCCGCTTCTTCTGAAAGGCGCTCCCAAAAACCATATGCTTTTCCCATGCGGCACCCCCTCTTTGTTCACCATATGAATCCAGCCGGTTTATCTTGCATAGATTCTTGTGAGGTGAGGACTGTGAAAGGAAAATCCGCATGGGCCGGGATCGCTGCCGGGATCGGGATGCTGATCCTGATTCTGGATTCCAGAACCGCTCTGGAGGGGGCCAGTGCCGGCATTCAGCTTTGCATTCAGACGCTGATTCCCGCACTGTATCCATTTTTTGTACTGTCCATCGTATTTACAGGAGCTTTGGCAGGGGTTTCTTTTCCGGTACTTTCCGTACTGGGGAAAGCCTGCGGGCTTCCGTCCAGAAGCGAGTCCCTTCTGATTCCTGCGTTTCTGGGGGGATATCCCGTCGGAGCTCAGGCGGTTTCTGCCCTGTTTCGCTGCGGAACCGTGACCAAAGACGACGCACAGCGGATGCTGGGGTTCTGCAGCAACGCCGGTCCCGCGTTTCTGTTCGGTATGGCCTCTGTAATGTTTTCCAAGCAGTGGATGGTTTGGAGTTTATGGGGAATTCATATTTTGGGAGCCATCGCGGCATCGATTTTGATCCCAGGGTTCAAAATTGATGCCTCCTTCGCAGCCGAGCAGAAAAACGTCTCCTTTTCCGACGCGGTCATCTCCGCAGCAAAGGTCATGACCAAGGTATGCGGCTGGGTGATATTGATGCGGGTCTGGATTGCTTTTTTGAAACGTTGGATTTTGTGGCTGCTTCCCAACACAGCTCAGGTTATCATTATCGGTTTCCTGGAATTATCCAACGGCTGTTATGCTTTAACCTCTATTCCAGATGAATCTGTACGGTTCATTCTGTGTGCAGCTTTTCTTGGGTTCGGCGGAGTTTGTGTGGCAATGCAAACAATCAGTGTCACACAGGGGCTGTCCTGCAAATTTTATTTTCTGGGAAAGGCCCTGCAAACGCTTTACAGTGTACTGTTCGCCTGGGCAGTGACAAGGGGGGGCGGGATTCCGTTCTTTGTCGGGTCTTTCCTGCTTCTGGCATTGTGGCGGCGTCAGAAAAAAACCAGTGGTATTTTACAGCCCGTTGGTGTATAATGTAGCCATCCAACTTTGGAGGACAGAGATATGCTATTTCGGAAAAAAATTGAGCGTTCCTGCGCTTACTGCGTACACGGAACAGTTCTGGAAGAGGGCACCGTCTTGTGTGCAAAAAAAGGTTTGCGTGGAATGTGCGATAAATGCTGGAAATTTCGTTACGATCCATGCAAGCGGATTCCCCCCAAAGTGAAAGCGCTGGATCTGTCCCGATATGACCAGGACGATTTTTCTCTTTGATCCCCGGATATAATTCTGAATGAAGAAGAACAAGCTTCGGCAGAAGTCCCGCTGTGGAGATTTCTGCCGAAGCTTGTCGTTTTTACGTTAAAAAGCATTTCCAGTTTTGAACAAAGTATTCTGCACCGGAGTAAACGGTGGTGATTACAATCACCGCAATGACAATCCAGCTCAGGATCTCCACTCCCGGTACCGCCATCATGACGCACAGTCCAACCATGGTGCTGGCGGTCTTCACTTTCCCGCTCCAACCGGCCGCAATCACCTTTCCCTTTTGCACTGCGACCAGGCGCAGTCCGGTAACGGCAAATTCTCGGGTCAGCACAATCATCAAAGCCCAGGCTGGGAAAACGCCCCACTCGCAGAACATGGACATGGCAGCAATTGTCAGCAATTTATCCGCCAGTGGGTCCAGAAATTTTCCGAAATCGGTGGTCTGGTTGTAATGCCGGGCAATATAACCGTCTACAAAATCCGTCAGACTTGCCAGGATAAAAATCCCAAGTGCAAAATACATCCACAGGCCGCTCTGACCACCCGATAAGTACATACACACCAGGTAAAGCGGAATCATCAGCACCCGCACACAGGTAATCTTGGTGGCTGTCGTCATAGATCTTCCTCCTCCAAAACATACCCGGTCAGGTCTCCGTCCACACTGCCGTCTATTTTTACCATGACAAACATTCCTTCCCGCAAGGGTTCCTCACAGGAAATCCATACCCGTCCATCGATCTCCGGAGAATCTGCATAGGTTCTCCCGAAAAACTGCTCTGCATCAGGATCATACCCATCCACAAGAACTTCCAGAGTCTTTCCAATCAGGGATGCATTGAAATCGTCCATGATCTCAGATTGGATCATCTCGACGGTCTGAGCCCGCTGGACAGCCACTTCATTTTCCACAAACTCCATTTCAGCTGCCGGTGTTCCCTCCTCCGGAGAGAATGGGAAAGCTCCGGCCCGTTCCAGCCGCTGCTCACGGAGGAAGTCGCAAAGCTCCTGGAATTCCTTCTCCCCTTCTCCGGGCAGTCCGGTAATCAGGCTGGTGCGAATCACCAATCCGGGAATTCTCCGGCGCAGCTTTGCCAGCAGTTCCCGGAGGAACGCCCCATCTCCCCGACGGTTCATCAGGCGGAGAATTTCATCATTGCAATGCTGGATGGGAATATCCAGATATTTGACAATTTTGTTCTGAGAGGCAATCACGTCAATCAGTTCGTCGTCAATTTCATCCGGATAAACATAGTGTACCCGAATCCAATGAAGGCCATCAATCTGACACAGCTGTCTTAACAATTCCGGCAGCAATCGTTTGTGTCCCGGCAGATCAGTACCGTATCGGCTGGTATCCTGGGCGACAACAATCAGTTCTTTTACGCCGCTGTCTGCCAGGAGGCGGGCCTCATACAGAACGTCATCCAACTGCCTGCTCCGGTACTTTCCACGAAGGTAGGGAATGATGCAATAGGCGCAGCGATTGTCACAGCCCTCCGCAATCTTGATAAAGGCATAATGCTCCGGTGTGGTGACGATCCGTCCGGTCTCCTGCTCCGGAGCATCAATGGAATCAAATTCTGACACGGTCTCTCCCTGCAGCAACTTTTCAATGGCAGGGACGATTTCCGTATAACTTCCGGTACCGAGGATTCCGTCTACCTCCGGCATTTCCTTTATAATTTCTTCCTGATAGCGCTGAGAAAGGCATCCAGTAACCAGAATTTTACCAACTTTTCCCTCTGATTTCAAAGCGGCTGTCTGCAGAATGTAGTTGATGGCTTCCGCTTTTGCAGAGTCAATAAAGCCGCAGGTGTTGATCACAACAACATCGCTGTCCACCACATCCTCTTTTACCGTGTGTCCGGCTTCCCGAACCCGATACATCATGCGCTCACAATCCACCTGATTTTTGGCGCATCCCAAGGATATGAATCCGATATTTGCCATTTTATTCTTCCTCCAGGAATTCTTCATCTGTGTCTAAAGAGAGGCTGCTGAGCACCTGCCGGATCTTTCCATATGAATGGCCTTTGCGAATGAGTGCCTCAATGGCACGCTTGCGTTCCCTGCCATCGGAGTCTGCATTCAGACGAGTGCGCAGGAATGAGGCAATGACATCCGTTTGGTCCGGATAATCTGCCAGCGCCTCTTCCCAGCATTCTCTGGGAATCCGTTTCTCATATAGCGCCTGCTTCGCCCGGGCAATTCCATATCCTTTGGAAATGCAGGCGTGGACAATTGCTTCAGCCGTTCTTTTGTCATCCAAAAGGTTCAGAGATTCCATCCAGGCAACTGCCTGCTGGGCCTGGTCAGGATCCTCTCCTTTTCGGATCAATCGATCCTTCAGATCTTGTTTGGAGACATTTGTCGCGGAGACAATCCGCACCGCCCGCATCTTCGCCGACATCTGTCCGGCTGCCGTCAAAATCTGATCCAATTCCTCCTGGGACAGTTCTTTCCCAGGGAACAGATCAAAATCCTCCAGGGTCTGACGATACAGCCCCAGACGCGTCCCATTCTCCAGCGTCAGCCAATACCTTCCGGCCCGATCCGCCGATGTTTTCAGCGTCTCAATTCTCATCATCAAAATCGTCCGCGCTTACTGCGACGGCCTTTTCAGCCGGTTTTGCTGGTGCTTTGGGTGCGCTTCCATTCAATTTCCAAAGGTTTTCCCGCACCTGCTGTTCCACACTTTCCGCAATATCCGGATGCGCGATCAGATATTCCTTCACAGAGTTGGAACCCTGACCGATCCGCTCATCTCCCATGGAGAACCAACTGCCGCTTTTCTGGATAATATCCATTTGCACAGCCAAGTCCACCAGTTCACCCCACTTGGAGATGCCCTGCCCATACATAATCTCAAACACAGCCTCCCGGAACGGGGGTGCGACCTTGTTTTTGACCACCTTAACCCGGGTCTTATTGCCGATCACGTTGCCGCCTTCCTTGATGGCCTCAATCCGGCGTACATCCAGCCGTACGGAAGCATAGAACTTCAGGGCATTACCACCGGTGGTGGTTTCCGGATTACCATACATGACGCCGATTTTCATACGCAGCTGGTTAATAAAGATTACAACGCAATTGGTCTTGGCAATAGTACCGGCCAGCTTCCGCAGTGCCTGAGACATCAGTCGGGCCTGAAGACCCACGAACGTATCTCCCATTTCACCCTCAATTTCCTGCTTGGGTACCAGCGCAGCCACGGAGTCCACCACGACCGCATCTACCGCACCAGAGCGAACCAGGGCATCTGTAATTTCCAGGGCTTGCTCACCGGTATCAGGCTGAGAAATCAGCAGGTTATCGGTGTCCACACCCAGCGCAGCAGCATAAACAGGGTCCAGGGCATGCTCTGCATCTACAAATGCAACTTCACCGCCCCGCTTCTGGGCTTCTGCCAGAATATGCAGGGCAAGGGTTGTCTTACCAGAGGATTCCGGTCCGTAGATTTCAATGATTCTGCCCTTGGGGACGCCGCCAATTCCCAGCGCTGCATCCAGCGCCAGAGAGCCAGTGGGAATTGCTTCCACATTCATCTCCGGCCGGTCACCCAGGCGCATCACCGTACCTTTACCAAAATTTTTGTCAATCTGGGCCAGTGCGGTCTGAAGTGCCTTTTTCTTGTCAGAGGCCGGCGTAGGAGTTTCATAAACGGTTTTCTTCGTAGCCATAGTCAGTCTTCCTTCCTGCCGTACCTTGCCAGTACAGCTCTTTCCCTGTCATTAAAATCTTTCGTTCGCTCCAATATCGTGTAGTCATGTTCCTGCAGAATCCGGCAAACCGCATCGCCTTGTCCCATCCCAAACTCCAGGCACAGATAGCCGCCTGGTCTCAAAGCCCGGGTGAAATTCCCGGCAATTGCCCGGTAAAAGTCCAGTCCATCTTCCCCGCCGTAAAGCGCCATATGGGGCTCATAGTCCCGTACGCTGACAGGAAGTTCCTTCATTTCCTCAGCCGTTACATAAGGGGGATTGGAGACAATCAAATCAAATTTTCCCAAGAAAGTGGACGCTGGCTGCATTGCATCAACCCGAACGCAGCGCACCCGGCCTCCCATTTTGTGCATGGCAGTATTTTCTCTGGCAATGGTCAACGCATTCTGGCTCAAATCCGCCAGCGTTACCCTGGCATCCTTCACCCGTTTCGCAATTGCCAGTCCAATACACCCGCTGCCGCAGCACAGATCCAGAATTCTGGGATTTTGATCCAGAAAAAGTGCCTGGCGAATGGCCAATTCCGCAACTGCACAGGTATCGTCCCGGGGAATCAGAACATCCGGGGTAATCCGAAGAGGCAGCCCGTAGAACTCCCATTGTCCCAGAATGTAAGCAATGGGTTCTCCCTTCAAAAGCCGCTCCAGACCTGCCTGAACGCCTTTCACCACATCTTCAGGTGCATACAAATCCCGTTCCGCCAAAAACTGTGCCTGGTCTTTTCCAGTCACATGGCAAATCAGCATTCGGGCCAGCACACCTGCGTCCTGGGCTGATTCCGTCTCCAGAAGTGCCCTGCGGGTGTCCTGGTAGAGGGTTCCATATTGGGTTACCATCGGTCTGAACCCTCCTCTTCGGGCAGCACCGCTTCCACCGCTGCGATTCCCACCTCAATCATGCCGTCATCCGGCTCGTTGGTTGTAAAATTCTGCAGCCACATTCCCGGCGCAGTCAGAATTCGAGTAAACCAATTGTCATGCTTCCCTGCCCAACGGTTGATCTCATAAGTAATTCCCACAATCACCGGCAGAAGCAGGAGCTTGAATACAATCATCAGCAAGCGATAGATGAAAGTACCACGGATCTCCCCCAGCGCCGGACAAACGGCCAGCAAAGCAGAAGATGCCACCGAAAATACCAGGATGGATATCACCATCACCACCAGCAGGAAACTGGTGCCGCACCGGGGATGGAGTCTGGTCTGTTTCCTGACATTGTCTACCGTCAGCGGCAGTCCGGCTTCATAGCAGCGGATGGTTTTGTGTTCTGCTCCATGGTAGGAAAAGACTCGTTTCATTTCCTGCATGCGGGAAATAAGGAGCATGTATCCCAGGAAAATTCCCATCCGTATCAGTCCTTCAACCAGATTTAGGGTGAAATTTCCTGTAATCCACCGGTCGAAGAATCCTGCAATCACCATTGGCAGCAAGAAAAAAAGCCCAATGGACAGGGACAAACCCAGAACCACAGCGATTCCCACTACGGCTTTCTGGAACTGCTCGCTGCCTAGTTTCCGTTCCAGCCACAGGTCAAATTTGGAAGGCTCCTCCTGGATCTCCTCAGGCGCCAGGTCTGCCGAACGCATCAAGGCTTTTACGCCCACCACCTGCGCGTCAAAAAAATTAAAAACACCCCGGATAAACGGGAGATTTTTCCAACTCCCGGAGGGGTTAGCCTTCCGGGGGTGAACTTCAACCGTCAATTCGTCTTTTCCCCGGGTGACAATTGCATCTTTCTGAGGACCGCGCATCATGATCCCCTCAATCAACGCCTGCCCGCCAATCATGGTTCTGAACTGTTCACAGCAGCCCGGAGATTGCTTGTTTGCCATAAAAATAAACGCTCCTTAATGTGCAGCCGGAAGACGGATCGTAACCAACGTACCGCCGCCCTCGGCATTCTCCAGTGTTAAAGTTCCTCCATGCATGTCCACAATCTCGTCGCAGACAGCCAGGCCGATTCCGGTACCGCGTACACTGGAGCTTCCTTTATAAAATTTCTTCTTTACCAGCGGAAGTTCATCCTCCGGGATGCCTTGTCCATAATCCCGAATTCTGACCACCACATTTTCATCTTCGTAGTGGATGCTGGCGTCAATCCGCTTTCCATCGCTGCCGTATTTACTGGCATTGTCCAGAATATTCAGAAACACCTGGCGAAGCCGTTTGGGATCACAGGGGATTTCGGGGATATCTTCGTCATTTTCCAGGTAGCAAAGCTGAATTCCCTCTTTTTCCAGCCGGCTTCCATACATAAAGACGGTATCTTCAAATTCTGCTCGGATATCCGTCTGCTCCACGGACAGCGTCATCCGGCCATCCTGCATCCGGGTAAAGTCCAGCAGCTCCACGACCATTTCCGTCAGCCGCTTTGCCTCGCTGGAAATGATTTTCATTCCCTGCCTGGTATCCGCATCCATATTCTCGTCCGCCAAAAGGGTCTCACTCCAACCGTTTATGACCGTCAGGGGCGTACGCAATTCATGGGAAAGCTGCGAAATAAATTCCGCCTGCATTTTCTCGTTCTGTGCAATCTTGTTTGACATCTCGTTTATGGTTTCTGCCAGTTCCCCGATTTCATCTTTATAGGGAGTGCTGATCTGGACACCATAGCTGCCGTTAGCAATGCGCTTTGCCTTCTCGGAAATTTCCGCAACCGGATTCATGATAGAATGCAGGTAGTAATTGCTGCTCACCAGCACCAGCGCCATCACCACCAGCAAAACCATGCTGCTGGAGAGTACCACCAGCAGAATCTGCCCATCCAAGAGTCTCGTGGAGGTAACAAACCGCAGAACACCGACCAAGTCGCCGCTGGAAGATACAATAGGCCCCGATACTGCCATTATCCGTTCATTGGTATCCGGATCTTTCCCAACAAAAGGCTGAACAACGCGACTTGTCATCGCCTCCTGAATTTCCGGTGTGTGGGGAGTCTGGCCCGCCCAGGCGCCATAGGAGGAGGCAATCAGGTTCCCCTGACTGTCAATAAACTGCAGTTCGATTTTATCTTTCCCCTCGTAAGTCTGGGCATAGGTCACACAGGACTGATAGTACTCCTCGTATGTCTGATTCAGGTTATTGGAAAAAAACTCAATCGTGGCAGTTGCCCGATTTTCCATGTCGGTCTGCATTCCGGAGTAGTAATACGCCGCAAAAGATGCTGTAATGACCAGGACACACACCAATCCCAAAGCCAAAACCACACTGGCTGTATTTAGCAGCCAACGTTTCTGCAAACCGCCGAAATTCAGCTTTGGTCTGGTCATTACGCGCCCCACTTATATCCAAGACCCCAAACTGTTGTGATATAGGTGGGATTGGAAGTGTCGTCTTCAATCTTAATGCGAAGTCTGCGGATATTTACATCCACAATTTTCAGTTCTCCTTCGTAATCTCTTCCCCAGACTGCAGACAGAATATCCTCCCGGGACAACGCTCTTCCCGGGTTCTGCATAAAGAGCTTCAGGATGGCATACTCCACCTGGGTCAGACGAATCCGGTTCCCATTCTTCTCCAACGTGTGATTCCGGGTATTCATCACAAACGGTCCCTGGGTCAGCAGTTCGGAAGTGGCGTTGCTGTCCCCGCCAATCCGGCGATAGAGAGCATCAATCCGGGCGGTCAGCTCCGCCGGAGAGAAGGGCTTGGTAACGTAGTCGTCCGCCCCAGTCATCAGGCCGGTTACCTTATCCATCTCCTGAGTCCGGGCCGTGAGCATAATAATGCCCATCTGCTTGTTGGTGGCCCGGATCCGGCGGCAAACTTCAAATCCGTCAATTCCCGGAACCATAATGTCCAGAATGGCCACGCCAATATCCGGATTTGCGGCGATCGCATCCAGGGCTTCCTGTCCGTCTCCCGCCTCAATGACATCATAGCCGGCGCGCTTGAGATTGATAACCACGAAACTGCGGATATTCAGTTCATCTTCCATGATCAAAACTTTTTTCATACCGTACCCCTCAATTCTCGGCTGTTTGCCAGTCGTCACGAATTCTGTGGAAAGCGTTTATCAGATACTCCTCCGTAATATTTTGCTGAGCCGCTCCTGTTTCCAGTTTCGCGGCATATGCAACTCCCTCTGTCCGGTATAGGGGGAAGCGTCCATTTTCTGTTGCTTCCTTATCCCGATTGCTTCCGGTCAGAACGGATATCTGGAACAACATATCAAACCCATGGTAGGACACATCCCAAAGATAGAATGTAAATACGTTGTCCCCCT
>DSLFC04101__coassemble_571_pt1 | contig 23735 bp, 24 predicted proteins | sample DSLFC04101__metabat2_low_PE_049 | metagenome-assembled genome bin DSLFC04101 | reverse complement strand
AGACACCGCCCTTTCACGGCGGTAACATGGGTTCGATTCCCGTACGGGTCACCAGAAAAGTTCCGACACACCCGTGTCGGAACTTTTTTGTATCAGAACCCGTACGGGAGTCGAAAGGCCGGCCCCGAAGGGGTGGAAAACATGCCGGTGGCATGTTTTCCAGGCCGTGGGAGATTCCCCCCAGACAGGACCTGACAGGGAAGGAACCTCACCGGACGAGGTGGGGAGCGGAGCCTTCCCGGGGTCACCAGAAAAGTTCCGACACATCCGTGTCGGAACTTTTTTGAATCAGAACCCGTACGGGAATCGCCGGGCAGGGCCCGGAGCCCCCACGTTACCAACCGCTCAGAAGACCCAAATATCCGCTCGGTATCGTTACCGGGCAGAAATCCCGGGAAACCTCCGGCGTTCGTGGCGCAAAGGCTGTCGGCCCTGCCGACCTGGTGGCATGTTTTCCAGGCCGTGGGAGATTCCCCCCGGACAGGACCTGACAGGGGAGGAACCCTACCGAACGAGGTGGGGAGCGGAGCCTTCCCGGGGTCACCAGAAAAGTTCCGACACATCCGTGTCGGAACTTTTTTGATGAGACAGCGGAGAATCCACTTGTGATGACCTCTGACCTGCAAAGAGCCCCACGCAAAAGCGTGGGGCGCTTTCGTATTTTCAACAAGGTCTTGCAGAAGCTGTGGAAAACGTTCCGAATCATTTGTTTTATCGTGTCAGTTTTCGATGGCGAATTCCTTTTTGTATTTGGTAATCAATTCCTGAAACGCTGGATGAGGGCGCAGAAACGCATATTCCTTGTCCGTTTCAAACTGATGCAGCATCATTGCAATGATGCGTGATCTGAAATCATCCTCCACAGGTTTTTCAGGTAAATGCCGGAACATAGCAGGGGTTTTAGGTGGTTCCAGAACGGCTGTGAACATTGCCTTGATCAATTCTATACTTCTGGGAGCATCTTTGGCCGCAACTGCGATTTGCAGGGGACAGACATGACGGTTATATTCCCAAAGGCCCAAATCCGCTGCGATCTTCTGCGAAGCATCGGCTGCACAAACGGCTGCATCTGTTTCATTCAAAAGAAGGTCAAGATCAACCAGCTTGATCAAATAACTCTGTATGATTGCAATATCACCAAAAATCTTCATTTCAGCCATTTTGGCAGCCTCTTGGTATTCTCCCTGCCTCAACAAAGCATTGATTTTCAGCATCTGCTTGTCAACTGCCCTTTTGTCAGGAAGTAATTCGATCAGTTCCTGGGCCTTTTCCAGATTTCCACGAGCAAGATACTTGTTTGCCAAAAAACTGATTGCCGTTTCTCGTACTTCTTCATCCCGGCTGTTGGTGCATTGTTCGAACCAGCCCATGAACTGACTTTCGTATTTTTCCCGATTTTCGGAAGACAATTGGGAGATTTGAAGGCTTCCTTCCATGAGTAAGGCCAAGGAATATCGCAGCAGATCACAATTCGGGTACTCTTGCAGTTTTGCGGTTGCAGCAGAAAAACCAGCCTGAAAACCTTTGGTCTGCGCCACTTCTCCGATTTCATTACAAAACCGTCCGACTTCCTCTTTCGATAAACTTTCATGGAAGGTAAACAGCGTATTCAAGTCAATTTTCAGCAATCTGGCAAGAGGGGCTAACAGTGTAATGTCCGGGTAAGTTGAACCGCTTTCCCATTTATTTACTGCTGGAGTAGAAACTCCAAGGTAATTTGCAACCTGTTCTTGTGTTAAGCCGACTTTTTTTCGATGCTCTCGGATTTGCTCATTCAGTTTCATTTGGCTTTCCCTCCCTGATGCAGTCAATTATACAGGATCTTGGTACTACATTGCAATTGAGCCTTAATTTAATGAAACAGCAAAAAATTAACCGGTGATTAAATTACAGGAAGCAATTCTGCTGATGTTCCAATGAAGAAGCGCGCCGGAAATCTCCGGCGCGCTTTATATTTTACGGATGATTCTTTTCGTTGTAGGCACCCTCAAAGCCGATCATCAGACCGCCCTGCTCGGCGTAGTAGCTGCACAGCACGCCGGTGGTCTCCATCTGGAACCGGGCATTGGGGAACTTCTCCAGAATCGCATCCCCCAGAGCCTGGGCTGTTTCAGGGGCAGAGCAGTGGGCCACCCGCAGCAGGCAGCCGTCGTGAAAGCCCCGCTCCACAATCATCTCCACCAGGGTATTCAGGGCTTTTTTCGCCCCCCGGGCCTTGTGGATGGGGACGATCTGGCCCTGCTGGGCCTCGCCGCATACCCGGATGCCCAGCACGCCCGCCAGCTTGGCTACCGTGGGATTGACCCGGCCATTCCGGGCCAGATTGGTCAGGGATTCCAGACAGAACAGGGTGTAGGTGTGGCTCTGATAGTCCTTCACCTGTTCCATCACCTGGTCCGGGTCTAGGCCCTGATCCATCAGGGTGCGGATTTTGTCCACAATCATGGCCTGCTCGGGACCGGCGGCCATGGAGTCCACAATGTAAATTCGGGCGTCGGGATGCTCTTCCCGATAGGTGTTGGCGGCCTGAACGGCGGCGTTGTAGCTGCCGGAGAGTCTTTGGGTGATGGTCACGGCGAAGATGCACTGGTGGCCCTCAAAAGCATCCAGCCAGTCGGACACGTTGGGGCAGGAGGAGCTGCTCTTGCCCTTGAAATGCTTCAGGTGGTGAACCATCTCGGCCACGTTCTGGGTGCCGTCGTCGATGTACTCCTGCTGCCCCAGGATTTTCAGGGGGACACTCTGGTACCACTGGGTACCCTGAAGCAGGTTGGAAGCGGAATCGGATACAATTTTATAATTCATACAGTCTCCCTGGGAAAAACCTGAGATTTTTGCGTATTGGATGATCGGTTTTTCAAAACCCGATGATATTGTATCAATGTTTGTTGACAATGTCAAGCATATCTTTACAGCAGATACGAATGTTCACAAATGTTGACTTTTCCCGGAAGCCCGGGTATAATGACCCAAGGTGATACACATGAAACAGGAAACCAAGCAGCGGATCTGCCAGTCCGTGGCCGCATTTCGGCTGCCCCGGTATACCGAGATCCCCAATGTGGGGCTGTACCTGGAGCAGGCCGCCAAGTACATTGCCGAATATCTGGCACCTCTGGGGGAGGCGGCCCTGACCCCCTCCATGATCAGCAACTATGTGAAAAAGGGCCTGATTGACAGCCCGGTGAAAAAGCTGTACGGCCGGGATCAGATTGCCTACCTCTTTTTTATTACCATTGCCAAGAGCGTGCTGTCCCTGGACGCCCTGCGGGGCTTTCTGCGGCTGCAGCAGCAGACCTACCCGTTGGAGACGGCGTACAATTATTTCTGCCGGGAGTATGAAGGACTGCTCCGATTCACTTTTGATCTGGAGGACACCATCGACGCCCAGAATGACGACGACAGCGACGAAAAGCGGCTGCTGTTCACCTGTGTGGTGGCCGCGGTGCAGAAGGTATACCTGGAAAAATGTTTGGAGGCCATCGCCGCCGAGTCTGAAGAAATTTCCGCATAAGCAGCACATCACCGGAGACCGGAAACGGTCTCCGGTTTTTTTCTCCAAAATGATGCAGATGATTGACTTTTCCCCGGGTTTGTGAAATAATACGGAGGATAACTTAAAGAGCAAGAGAGGATTTTATCCATGAAGCAATCCAGAACTCACACCTGCGGCGAGCTTCGGCTGTCCGATGCCGGCAAGCAGGTTACCATTGTCGGCTGGCTGGAAAATGTCCGGGAAGTCGGCGCCAATTTTGCTTTCTGCGTGCTGCGGGATTTCTACGGCACCACCCAGTTCGTGATTGAGAACGAGACCATGATGTCCGCCATCAAGCCCCTGAACAAGGAGACCACCCTGTCCGTCACCGGTACTGTCCGGGAGCGGGAGAGCAAGAATCCCAAGCTGCCCACCGGTGAAATCGAAGTGGTGCCGGAGAAGATCGAAGTGCTGGGCAAGTGCCGGCACAACCAGCTGCCCTTCGAGATCAACAAGAGCCGGGACGCGGACGAGAATACCCGCCTGAAATACCGGTTCCTGGACCTGCGCAACCCCGCTGTGAAGAAAAACATCGTGCTGCGCTGCCAGGTGGTGGCGGAGCTGCGGCGGCTGATGACCGAGCAGGGCTTCCTGGAGATCACCACCCCCATCCTGACCGCTTCTTCTCCGGAAGGCGCCCGGGACTACCTGGTGCCCGCCCGGAATTTCCCCGGCAAGTTCTATGCCCTGCCTCAGGCTCCCCAGCAGTTCAAGCAGCTGCTGATGACCGCCGGATTCGACAAATATTTCCAGATCGCCCCCTGTTTCCGGGACGAGGACGCCCGGGCAGACCGGACCCCCGGCGAGTTCTATCAGCTGGATATGGAAATGGCCTTCGCCACCCAGGAGGATGTGCTGTCCACCCTGGAGCAGGTGCTGGTGCCGGTGTATGAAAAGTTCGGCAAGTACAGCCGGGTGAGCCAGGCTCCCTTCCGGCATATTCCCTTCAACGAGGCCATGGAGCGCTACGGCTCCGACAAGCCCGACCTGCGCATCGACCTGGAAATCCAGGACATCACTGCCGAAGTCCAGGGCTGCGGCTTCGGCCCCTTCGAGAATGCCACCGTCAAGGCCGTGGCAGTGGACAACTTCACCCAGGCCCGGAAGTGGATTGACAAGCTGCTGGCGGACGTGGAAGTCCAGACCGGCAACAAGGCCTGCTGGGTGAAGGTGGACGAAAACGGCAATTTCACCGGCGGCGTGTCCAAGTTCCTGACGGACTGCCAGGCCGCTCTGACGGAAAAGCTGAACCTGAAGCCCGGCAGCTTCGTGTGCATGGCCGCCGGCAAGAAGGCTGCCGCCCAGAAGACTGCCGGCGTCATCCGGACCCTGCTGGGCAAGCGGGTGCCCGGTCACTTCGACGAGGAGCAGTACGCCCTGTGCTGGATTGTGGATTTCCCCATGTACGAAATCGGAGAGGAGTCCGGCCAGCTGGAATTCTGCCACAACCCCTTCTCCATGCCCCAGGGTGGCCTGAAGGCTCTGGAAGAGGCCGAGGGCGATACCGAGAAGCTGCTGGCCATCCACGCCAACCAGTATGACCTGGTGTGCAACGGATACGAGTGCGCCTCCGGCGCCGTTCGGAACCATGACCCGGAGATCATGGTCAAGGCCTTCCAGATGGTGGGCCTGGGCGAGGAGGACGTGAAGGCCAAGTTCCCCGCCATGTACAACGCCTTCACCTACGGCGCGCCCCCCCATGCCGGCGCCGCCCCCGGTGTGGACCGTCTGATCATGCTGCTCACCGGCGAGGAGAGCATCCGGGAGGTCATCACCTTCCCCATGAACAAGAACGCTCAGGACTTGATGATGGGCGCTCCCACCACCGTGGACCAGAGCCAGCTGGACACCGTCCACATCGCCATTGTGGAAGAGTAAGTTTTTGGGCTGCGCCGGAAATTCCGGCGCAGCTTTTTTTGACTCCCGGCGAAACCAAAGCCGGATTTTGTCGAGTATATTTTTAAGAAGAAGGAGGCGGAATCATGGAAGATTCGGAAATTGTGGATTTATACTGGGACCGGGATGAAGCCGCCATTTCCCACACCCAGGAAAAATACGACCGCTACTTAACCAAAATCGCCTGGAACATTCTGGCCAATACGGAGGACAGCCGGGAGAGCGTCAACGACACCTACCTCGCCGCCTGGAACTCCATGCCCCCCCACCGGCCGGGGGTGCTGTCCACCTACCTGGGGAAAATTACCCGGCGGATTTCCATTGACTGCTTCCGGGGCCGGAACCGGGACAAGCGCCGGGATTCCCAGTATGCCCTGTCCCTGGAGGAGCTGGGGGAGTGCGTCAGCGGAGGCAATACCACGGAAGAGATTGTGAATGTCAAGCTGCTGGCGGATTCCATTGGAATCTATCTCCGGCTCCAGAGCCCCCGGGCAAGAACCGCTTTTCTGGCCCGGTATTATTACCTGGACTCTCTGAAGGAGGTGGCTGCCGCCTGCGGCATGACCGAGAGCCAGACCAAGAGCCTGCTCTACCGCACCCGGGTGGGGCTGAAGGAATATCTGCGCAAGGAGGGATTTGACCTATGACCGTAGAACAGCTGCACGATGCCATCGGCCTGCTGCCGGGAGATCTGCTGGCGGAGACGGACCGGCTTCGTCAGGCCCCCCGGCCCAAAAAGACCGTGTTATGGAAACCGGTGCTGGCCATGACCGCCTGTCTGGCCCTGGTGCTCACCGGGTGGTTCTGGTGGTTCCAGCCCAAGGGCAGCACCGGAGGTACTGCCGACGCCGCTTTCTTGCAGGCTGCTCCCGCCGCGGGGGCGCCGGAGAATGGGGCAGCGGCGGAAGAAGCTCCCGTGCAGGCAGATGAAGCCGCTCCTTTCCGCTCGGAGAGCATGGTCACGAACAGCCAACCCTTCCCGGATTGGGTTTCCACCCCCCGGCTGACGGGGGAGGCCGGGGAACCGACGGCGGTTCTGCTCCGGAGCACTCAGGACTGGCAGGACTACCAAACCCAGATGGGGGAGCAGTTTGACCTGACCGAACTGGACTCCTGGCTGAGCGCTCTGGACGAAAGCTGGTTTGAAGGCCAGGATCTGGCGCTGATCCGGGTGGAGCAGATCCCTGCCGAAGCCCAGCCCCAGGTTACGGCAATCACCCAGGAGGCAGGCACGCTGACGGTGGAGATTCCCCGGTACGATGTTTCCGGGGATGGAACCTGCTGGCACATTCTGGTGGCCGTGGAGAAGGGCAGCCTGGATTCCGGCGATCAGATCTCCCTGGTTATGGAATAGAAAAGGAACCGGATGAGCCCCCGGCAATCCCCAAAAGGGAAATGCCGGGGGCTTTTGGTGTTATGTAAAGAAATTTGTTGTGTTTTTATCTATTTTCCCCCTTCCATTTTCTGCAATTATCGGTTATAATGACCAAGGCGGCGCTCCGCCGCTTTTTACTCTGGATTCGAGGAGTCATCTATGAGAATTCTGTACGACAGCAAGCAGACGATTTACAAGTTTCCATTCGGCCCTTTGGTTCCCAATCAGAACTGCACCCTGAATGTCCATGTCCCGGCTACGGTCCGGGCCAGCCGGGTGATCTGTATTCTCAACCGGGACGGCGACAGCAGCTCCCAGAATATTTATCTGGAGCGAAAGCAGCGCCAGGGCCCTTATGATATTTTCTGCGGGGAGTTTTCCCTGTCTGACCCGGGACTGTTCTTTTATTACTTCTTTGTAGAAAACCCCGACGGAGGGTTCCGCCTGTTCAAGCAGGGGGACGATACCAACATGGAGGCCGGGGACCTGTGGCAGCTGAGCTGCATTCCCCGGGATTTCCACACCCCGGAGTGGGCCAGAGGCGCCACCTATTATCAGATTTTCCCCGACCGGTTCCATCGCTCCGGTTTTTGTGATCTCACCGGCAAGCTCCGGCCCTACACGGTACACCAGTATTGGTATGAGGATGTCCACTGGCAGCCCACCCAAGAGGGCATTGTGCTGAACAATGACTTCTACGGCGGCAACTTCCAGGGCATCACCGAGAAGATGGACTATATCGCCAGCCTGGGCACCACGATCCTGTACCTGAACCCCATCTGCAAGAGTTTTTCCTCCCACCGCTATGACACCGGAGATTACAAGACCCCCGACCCCATGCTGGGCACCGAGGCAGACTTTACCCGGATGTGCCAGGCGGCCCATGACCGTGGAATCCGGGTGATTCTGGACGGGGTGTTTTCCCACACCGGTTCCAACAGCCTGTATTTCAACCGGGACGGAGCATTTCCCAGCAACGGAGCCTACCAGGACCCCGATTCTCCCTACCGTAGCTGGTATACCTTCTACCACTGGCCGGATTCCTACAACTGCTGGTGGAATTTCGACACCCTGCCCACGGTGAACAAGATGGAGCCCTCCTTCCTGGACTACATCATCACCGGGGAGGACAGTGTGGTGGCCTACTGGCTCCGCCTGGGAGCCGATGGTTACCGGCTGGATGTGGCGGACGAACTGCCTGACGAATTCATCCAAATGCTCCGGCACCGGGCCCACGAAATCAAGCCCGACGCCCTGATTCTGGGAGAGGTGTGGGAGGACGCATCCAACAAATGCGCCTACGGCCAGCGCCGGACCTACTTCACCCAGGGGGAACTGGACGCGGTGATGAACTATCCCTTCCGCACCGCCATCATCAACTATGTCCGGGGCATTGACGGAGGCAAGGCTTTGAAGGATACCGTCATGTCCATTGTGGAGAACTATCCCCCCGAAGTGGTGCTGTGCAACATGAATATGCTGGGCACCCACGATACTCCCCGGATTCTCACCGCCCTGGTGGACGATTTCCAGGGGGAGCGGAAGGAGCAGTCCAAGCGGCACCTGTCCCGGAACCAGATGGATGTGGCTCTGGACCGGCTGCTCACCGCTTCCTTCCTGCAGTATACCCTTCCCGGCAGTCCCTGCCTTTACTATGGGGACGAGGCGGGGATGGAGGGCCATCGGGACCCCTTCAACCGCCGTCCCTTCCCCTGGGGTCAGGAGGACAAGGAGCTGCAGGCTCACTTCCGGCGGCTGGGCCAGCTGCGCAAGCGGTATGAGGCCTTCCGGCTGGGAGACATCCACTTCTGCAAGGCCCAGGACAAGCATCTGGGATTCACCCGCAGCTACCGGGGCAAGACCTTCCACGTCTACTGCAACCGCAGCGGCGACGCCTGGGAGATTCCCTTCGGCCGGCCGGTGTTCGGCTACAACCTGCAGATTCTGGCGCCGGACTGCCTGACCATCGGCCCCCGGGGCTTCTGCGTCACGGAGGGATGAATCATGGAGCAGGAACGATTTGTCAGCGGCTACTGCCGCCAGCTGGACGGCAGCCGGGTGGTGGAGGTTATTGAGGAGGACGGAGTCTTCCAGGAGGCGGACTGCGCCTTCGGAAACTGCGTCTATGAAAGCAGCTGCCCCATCGCTGCCCAGATCCGGGGCGAGGAATCATAAAAAGGCAAGGCCCCGGCTTTCCACCGGGGCCTTTTGTGTTATGTCAAGTTCAGTTTCCGGTGCACCAGAGCGTACATCAGGAAGTATCCCCCCACGGCCACAATCAGGAACAGTCCGCTCTCCATCAGCATCATGGAGGAGAGTACATCCATGCCGCTGGACTGAGAGGAGTACACGGACAGCCCCAGAACCACGCCAAGCACGCTGGTGATCAGGGACATGACCATGTTGATTCCGTAGTAAACGCCGATTGCCGCCAGAACCTTGTGCTTCTTGGCAAGGATGGAGCCGATGGTCACCGCCAGCATCATCACCACCGTGCTGTTGAGCACACCGGTTACAACGCCCAGGGTCAGCTGTGCCAGGAAGGCGCCGGTTTCCCCGGAGAACAGCCGCCAGAGATTCTCCATGGCCAGGGGCAGCACCTCCCACAGGCTGGGGAAGAAATTATCCAGGGCGGAGAAGCCCAGAAGCAGCAGCACCAGATAGCCCACCATCAGCGCCGCCAGAGCGCAGACCATGCTGATGAGGCAGTTGACGAAGCTGGACAGGAGAATCTGATGGGTGGTCACCGGCAGGGTGAAGGTCAGATAGCCTTCATCGGTGAACCGGCTTTTGTAGAAGCGCCAGACGGCGTACAGTTCCATGGCCACGCAGCAGATGACGATGGCAATGAAGGCGAAGATCATGGTCAGCACGCTCAGCACAATGGCCACATCCTCCTGGGTGTCCAGCTCGCTGACCCACACCAGATACCGCATGGACAGTCCGCCCACCAGAGCGGCGCTGAGGCAGATCAGGCTCAGCAGACCCAGAAATCCCCGGGTGGCCCGCCATTCATATTTCAGCAATTTGGCAAACATTTGAATACCTCCCGGAACAGTTCATCCAGGGACTTTCCGGTTTCCTCCCGGGTTTCGTCGGCGATGCCCCGGCGGACAACCTTGCCCTGGTACAAAAATACAAATTCATCCAGCACCCGTTCCACGTCGGCAATCAGGTGGGTGGAGATCACCACCGTGGCGGTGGGGTCATAGTTGGTGATGATGGTGTTGAGAATGTAGTCCCGGGCTGCCGGGTCCACCCCGCCGATGGGCTCATCCAGCAGGTACAGCTTTGCCCGCCGGGACATGACCAGCACCAGCTGGACCTTCTCCTGGTTGCCCTTGGACAGGGTTTTCAGCCGGGCCTCCTGGCTGATGCCCAGAGCGGCCAGCATCTGCTCCGCCCGGACCCGGTCAAAGTCCGGGTAGAAGTCCTGAAACAGATCCAGCAGCTCCCGGATTTTCTGCTGCCGGCTGAAATAGGTCCGGTCCGGCAGGTAGGACACCAGAGCCTTGGAGCCGGTGCCGATTTTTTCTCCGCACACCGTGATGGTTCCGGCGGTGGGGGTAAGCAGGCCCGCAGCCAGCTTGATGAGGGTGGTCTTGCCGCTGCCGTTGGGGCCAAGCAGACCGATGATTTTTCCCTGGGGCAGAGCCAGATCCAGGCCGTCCAGGGCCAGGGCCGTGTGGTAGCGCATGGACAGCCCCTGGGTTTGCAGTGCGTAAGTTTCCACTAGGATTCCTCCTTTTGATCTTCCAGTTCCAGCAGAAGCTGGGCGGCCTGACGGGGCGTCAGACCAAAGACCCTGAATTTTTCAGCCCATTCCCGGGCCAGTTCTTCCAGGGTCTGCTTGCGCATGGCCTGAAGCACATCCTGGTCCTGGGTGACGGTGCGGCCGCTGGTGCCGCCGCTGATGAGCAGTCCTTCCCGCTCCAGTTCCGTCAGGGCCCGCTGCATGGTGTTGGGATTCACCTGGGCCTGGGCGGCCAGATCCCGGACAGAGGGGACTTTCTTCCCCGGAGACAGCTCCCCGGTGAGAATGGCCCCCCGGATGGCCGCCATGATTTGCTGATACACCGGGCGATCCCCGGTAAATTTCCAGTTCATAGGCACCTCCTTCTGTACTACTGTATTACTACACTAATACAATAACACAGTGACACAATTCTGTCAAGGGGGGAAATGAAAAAAACCAGCCCGGGGTGGAATGAACCCACCGGACCGGGAAAACCTAGAAAAAAGACCGTATCAGGAGGAAAAAATATGAAAGTTCTGTTTTACGGCGGAGAAATTGTAACCCTGGCGCAGCCGGAGCAGCCCCAGGCCCTGCTGGTCAATGGAGAAACCATTGAAGCGGTGGGTGATTTGGCCCGGCTGCGGGAACGGGCAGGAGACTGCCGGGAGGTGAATTTGCAGGGCCGGACCCTGATTCCCGGGCTGATCGATGCCCACAGCCATTTTTCCCAGCTGGCTACCGCCCAGCTCCAGGCGGAGCTGGAAGGGGCGCAGACCGTGGAGGAGATCCGGGAGAGAATCCGGGATTTTGCAAAGGCAGTACCCGCCGGCCAGTGGGTCACCGGCCGGGGGCTGGGAAATTTGTCCCTGACCCTGGAGGAGCTGGACAGCTTTGCCCCGGGGCATCCGCTGGTGCTGCACCATCAGTCGGGACATATGGGTTATGTAAACTCTTTGGGGCTGAAGGAACTGTCCATCACCCCGGACACCCCGGACCCGGAGGGGGGAAAAATAGGCCGGGAAGGGGGCAGGCTCACCGGCTACCTGGAGGAAAACGCGTTCGTTTCTTCCCTGCGGCGGATCCCCCTGCCTTCTCTGGACCAGCTGCTCCGGGGGTATGAGCAGGCCCAGCAGATCTACTTTTCTCATGGCATCACCACTTTCCAGGACGGCATGGTGGTGAAAGAACTGCTGCTCATTTACCAGGCCCTGGAGAAACAGCCCTGGCTGAAAGGGGATGCGGTGGCCTACGCCGGGACAGAGGACTATGACCGGTTTTCCCAGGTTCTGCCGGAAACCGGCAGCCTGACCCTGGGGGGCATGAAGATTTTCCTGGACGGCTCCCCCCAGGGCCGCACCGCCTGGATGCGAAAGCCCTACGCCGACGACCCGGAATACCGGGGCTACGGCACCATGACCGATGAAGCGGTGATTTCCGCCATGACGGCGGCAGGGGAGCGAAATACCCAGCTGCTGTGCCACTGCAACGGAGATGCGGCATCGGAGCAGTTCCTGCGCTGCCTGGAACAGGCGGAAAAGACCTGTCCCCAGCTGAAAAACCTGCGCCCGGTGATCATCCATGGTCAGCTTCTGGGCCGGGACCAGCTGGCCCGGGTGAAACAGCTGGGGGCGGTGGTGTCCTTCTTTGTGGCCCATGTGTACCACTGGGGGGACCTGCACCGGAAAAATTTCGGGGAGGAGCGGGCCGCCGCCATCAGCCCCGTCCGCAGCGCCCTGGAGGCCGGTGTACCGGTGACCTTCCACACCGATGCCCCGGTGATTGCCCCGGATCTGCTGGAAACCATCTGGTGCGCCGTGAACCGGCGGACAAAAGAGGGCTTTCTCCTGGGTCACCAGGAGCGGGTCAGTCCCCGCCAGGCTCTGGAGGCGGTGACCAAAACCGCCGCCTGGCAGTATTTCCAGGAGGAAAAAAAGGGCACCCTGGAACCGGGGAAGCAGGCGGATTTCGCCGTGCTCAGCGAAAATCCCCTGACGGCGCCGCCGGAGAACATCCGGGACATTCAGGTGCTGGAAACCTGGGTCCGGGGAGAAAAGGTGTATTCCCGGAGATAAACAGAAAACCGCGCATCTGCCGATTGTTGGCAGATGCGCGGTTTTGCTTACGGTTCTTCCGGCGGGGAGAAGGGAAATGCCCCGGGCAGGGCGTCCGGTCCGGCGGTGCGTTCAAACAGTTCCAGCACCATCAGGGAGATCTGACAGTACCGGCGGACCTTGGGGTCATCCAGGTGATCTCCCAGCAAGCCCTCCAGCTTCTTGATCCGATAGGCGCCGGTGTTCTTGTGGAGGAACATGGCCTGAGAGGTCCGGGCGATGGAGCGCTCGTGATCCAGATACTGCACCAGGGTGTCGAACAGCACGTCTCCTTTCAGCCGCTTGAGCATCCACAGCCGAAGCACCTGGGGCATACAGGCGAAGACCTTTCCGTCCAGGGGGTCTTCCGAGAGAATCATATAGTCCACGGCGTAGTCCTGAAAGCTGCACATGGAGGCGGTCTGCCGGATCTGGGCCCGGCGGTTCAGGGCGTACTCTGCCTGGCGGTAGAGCATGGGAATGTGCATCAATCCCGAAACCGGCAGGCTGAAGGCCAGCACCACCGGGTTGTTCTCCAGCAGGCTGTGGAAAAACCGCTGACACGACGGCGTGTTTTCCAGATCGTAGTTGGCCAGGATCAGCACATTGGGGTCCTGACGCAGCACGGCCACCCCGGGCAGCTGGGCGCCGATCAACTGGGTCACCGCATCCAGACAGGGATTTTTCGCAGTGGATTCCGGCAGCTGAATCACCGCCAGCTGGTAGGAATCCTCCATCTGCCAGTTCAGGTAGCCCATCTGCCGCCGGAGTTTCTCCGAGTCGTAGGGCTTTCCGGAAATCAGGTTGAGAAAGACGCTGTTGGCGCTGCGGGCGGCGTTGGCGTAATACATCTGCCCCAGGTATGGCTCCAGCAGGGTGGAGATGTAGGCCAGCAGCTGGCTGTCTCCGGGATTCAGGTCCCGCTCCTTGGCCAGCAGATTCACCCGGCCGCAGCAGATGTTGTTGAAATACAGGCAGTTGCTCATCCCGGCGTAATTCAGCATTTCATTGCTGCCCCACTGGTAGGACAGCTGGCCGTGGATGGCAAAGGGATACTCCTTGTGTTTTTGGGCCATGAATGCAATGGCGTTCAGGGAGGAAAAGCCGTAATCCCACAGGTAGGCCCACTCCCGGTCAATGCTGTCCCGGCCGTACCGCCGGGTCATGCCCAGCATTTTGTTGTTGGCGTCCAGCAGCACCATGGGATTTTTGAACAGCTTGCAGGCCTCGTCCATGAACTTCTGATAATCCATCCACTGCAGGTAGCGCTGCAGGTTTTCCGTCCAGTCCTCATAGGTGTCGAAAATGCTCTGTACCAGTTCAAACACCCGGTTGATTTCCATATCGGGAATCTTGATCAGATCCCCCTCCCCGTTGCATACCACATACCGTCCTTCCTGGAAAATGTAGACGCAGTTGGTGGCGTAGGCCAGCCGGGCGCTGTTCAGAATGGCGGGGGCCTTGGGAGAAATCTCCAGCACCGGGTCCAGGGAAATCAGTTGGTTGGCAATCATCCACATGCTCAGCTTCATGGCAAAACCCTCCCATCGCGCAGGACCGTGGAACAGACTCCATAATATTTTATTCTAACACATTATGACAGAAAATGGAAGATGGCTGGAAGAACCAAAAATGACCTGGTTTTTTTGCCTGAATTCGGTCTGCAAGACGTGGCGGAATTTGGGAATTATGAATAAAATACAATTGTACCCCGATTACGGAATTTCAACAGAAAGAAGGTTGCAGGTAATGAAATATCCCTTCCGTCCGGAAGAGGAGCTGAAGGATGTGGGATTCTTCCCCGCAGTTCCCGGCCCTTACGGTATGCCCACCCGCCCGGCAAGAAAGTTCAACACCCCCATCACCCCCATGGAAAATTTCCAGCGGATCAAGGAGGGAAAGAAGCCCCTGTGGATGATGAACGTCCCCACGGACTTCAACGTCATCCAGCCCGAGGTCATGCCCGACGCCTATGCCCGCAACCACGGCGGCACAGACTGGTTCGGCATCCAGTGGCAGTATGAGCCCATGACCGCCGCCGGCATGGTCAAGCCCGGCACCCGCCGCCTGTCCGACATCACCAACTGGGAAGAGGAACTGGTGTGGCCGGACCTGAACGCCATCGACTGGAAGGCGGACTACGAAAAGACCTACGCCCCGGTGATCAGCCCCGACCGGCCCACCATGTTCGTCATCGTCAACGGTTTCTTTGAGCGGCTGGCGGATCTGACCAGTTTTGTGGATACCTTCTGCTACTTGCTGGAGGAGCAGGAGGCGGTGGAAGCCTTCTACACCCGGCTCACGGATTTCCACATCGACCTGATCCGGATTGCCCGGGAGGTCTATCACGCGGATATCATCACCTTCCACGATGATATGGGCACCCAGATCAATTCCTTCATGTCCCCGGAGACCTTCCGGGAGGTGCTGCTGCCTCACTACCAGCGGATGAACAAGGCGGCCCACGAAATGGGCCTGCTGATGAACTTCCACTCCTGCGGCAGCGTCAGCAATCAGATTCCCAACTTTATCGATGCGGGCTTTGACTATTGGGAAGGTCAGGACGCCTGCAACGACAAGGCTGCCATTATGGAAGCCTACGGAGACAAGCTGGGCCAGGTCAGCATCTTTATGCCAAGCCCCGACCTAAGCGACGAGGAATTCACCCAGGCCATCACCAACCAGGTGCAGACCCTGGGCGCAAAAGGAAAATACATCACCTGGTTCGGGAATATGAAGCCCGGCCGCAGTGTCAACGGCGAGGAGCTGATCTATTCCCTGTCCCGGCAGATGTACCAGGAATGATTCTTTGCAGAAGGAGGAAAAACCATGGCAGTTGGTCAATTCATGAAGACCGCCGCGGAGCGGGATTATTCCAAGCACTGGCAGCTGGAGGGAACCTTCCCCTGGATGTTCCAGCAGCCCAAGCCCCCCATTGAGGGAAACCGTCCCATCAGCCCCCGGGACAACTACATCCGCTGCGTCAAGGGGGAAAAGCCCTACTGGATGCCGGCCTATTCCTTTGAAACCAACATTATCTGGCCTGACGCCATGGAGGAACATCCGGTTCCCGAGGTGGACGGCTACGACTGGTGGGGCGTGAACTGGATCATGGTGGAGACCGCCGGCGGCATGATTACCAAGCCCGGCACCCGGGTGATTCAGGACTTCGCCAACTGGAAAGAGGAGGTGGAGTGGCCGGATCTGTCCCTGGTGGACTTCAAAACCGACGGTGCCAAGATTCAGAAGGCTCTGGACCCGGAGCGGGCCCACATCTACGAGTGTGTGGAGGGCATTTTCGAGCGGCTGCACGAGATGATGCCCTTTGACGAAACCCTGCTTCAGTTCTATGAGGAACCGGAGCTGCTGGAGGAATTCTTCCAGAAGGTGGCCGATTACAAAATCGAGTCCACCGCCAACATCTTCAAGTACTACGGCCGGGTGGACGGCGTTTTGTACCACGACGACTGGGGCACCCAGCGGGGCGGCTTCTTCTCCAACGAGATGTTCCGGGAGCAGATCATGCCAGCCACCAGCCGGTACCTGAAATTCGTAAAGGACAACGGCAAGTTCATCGAGCTTCACTCCTGCGGCAAAAACGTCCAGTATGTGCCCGAGATGATTGAAATGGGCATCGATATGTGGATGCCCCAGGCCGTGATCAATGATCCGGAGTACCTGTACCAGAACTTCGGCGACAAGATGACCTTCGCCTTCATGCTGCCCATTGACCCGGGTGCCGACGAGCAGACCGTCCGGGCCCAGATCCGGGACTTTGTGGATAAATTCGGCGCCAAGGGCCGCTGCATGCCCTTCATCATGGCCGGACCTCCCCAGGACGCCTGGGCCAGAGACGAGCTGTACAACTACTCTCTGAACTATTATAACAAGCTCTACAACCGCTGATACGGGGAAAGGAAACGAAGGTGAGACAATGGCAATGACGCCCCGTGAAAACGCCATGGCCATCTTCTATGGCCGGCAGCCGGATTACTACGGCGACATTATGGAGGCCATCACCTTGGTGCCGGACCCGGTGATGTTCGGGGACATACCGCCCCGGGACGGCAAAGAATACCGGGACAGCTGGGGTACGGTGTACATCTGGCCTCCGGATGCCCCGGGACCTCATCCCCGGGTGACCAAGGAGAATGCGGTAATTCCCGATATTGAACATTGGCAGGACTACCTGAAGGTGCCGTCCCTGGAAGGGCTGGACTTCGGCCCGGCCAAGCAGGTGGCGGAGAGCGTGGACCGCAAGGAAAAATTTGTGGGATTCATGTTCGGCGGCGGGCTGTTTGAACGCAGCCACCACCTGATGGGGATGCAGGACGCGCTGATGAACTATCTGGAGTACCCGGAGGAAATGGCCGGGGTGCTCCGGGAGATCTGCGAGTACAAAAAGGCCTACATCCGGCTGATGGCCCGGGAAGTTCACCCGGACATCATCTTCTACCACGACGACTGGGGCTCCAAGCAGAACCTGTTCCTGCCCCCCAGAACCTGGCGGGCACTGATCAAGCCCTTGCAGCAGGAGATCTCCGACACCATCCATGAGTGCGGCATGATCTATATGCACCATGCCGACTGCATCTGCCAGCCCATTGTCCAGGACATGGTGGAAATCGGCGTGGACATCTGGCAGGGGGTCATCGCCCAGAACGACATTGTGGAAATCCAGCGCATTACCGAAGGAAAACTGGCAATGTGCGGAGGAATCGACGGACCGAAAATTGACGTGGCGGATATTACCGAGGAGCAGATTCGCGCCGAGGTACGGCGGGCAATCGACACCTATTGCCCCGGCGGACGGTTCTATCCCTCCATACCCAACGGAATCTGCTTCCGGGAGTGGAACAATCAGATCTTCCTGGACGAACTCCATCGCTACGGCGCCCAATACGCCAAAGACCATCCGATTCAATCTTGACAATCTGAGAGTGAGGGAAAAAATATGCAGGTAACGAGTAGTAAAAAAGAGATCTGGACCGTAGGTTCCTATTCCCTGCTGACGCTGTCCATCATGGTCGGCTTCATGTATCTGAACACCTTCGCCACGGAAGTTCTGCTGATTCCTGCGGAGACACTGGCCATTGCGTTGTTGGTAGCCAAAACCATTGACTTCTGTGTTTCCATGTTCGCCGGACTGATTATTGAGAAGGTTAAAATCAGCAGCAAAGGCAAGAACCAGTCCTGGCTGTATCTGGGCCGCTGGATTCTGGCCGTGACCATTCTGCTGGAAGTCTGCAACACCACAGCTGCCCCCATGGTGGTCCGGATTGCGGTTCTGTCCGTCTCCTATACCATCCTGAACTGCCTGATGAACGTGATTCAGACTGCCTACTACGGCGTGCTGGCAGTGGTTGCCGGACCCAATCCCGCCAACCGGAATGCCATGACCATCAACATGACCCGGCAGATGACGGTGATTACCCTGATCTGCTCCTCCATTCCCACCCTGGTTACTGTGCTGCCCTTCGGAAGCTGGAACTATTTCATGGTTGCTCTGGTGTTCATGCTGCCCATGCCCTGGGCCATGGGCCGGATTGCCCGGCTGGCGGACGGCAAGGACCTGCCCGTGGGCAGCGGTCCTGCAGCCAACCAGATCAGCATCAAGGATATGGTCAACACACTATTCAAGAACCCTCAGCTGCTGATTCTCTTCATCGCCAACACGGTTCTTTCCATTGCCATGTACACCTACCAGGCAAACTACACCTACTACTTTATCTATGTGGTGGGCGACTTCACCAAGTTGAGCATCGCCACACTGGTGGCTTCCTGTGTGGGATTTGTCGCCGCCATGATCATGCCCAAGTACGGCGCCAAGCTGGGCAAGAAGTGGTCCTTCGTCATCGGCTCCAGCGGCTTTGGCCTGGGCCTGATCTTCATCACCTTTATGGGCGCAAAGAGCTGGCTGTTCTATGTGCTGGGCATGGCGGTCACCTCCTTCGGCTCCTACACCTATACCCCATTCCTGGTCACCATGTATCTGGACTGCGGCGAGTACTACCTGTGGAAAACCGGCAAGGATACCCGCTCCATCGCCATGGGCCTGGCTTCTCCTCCCATGAAGATCGGCATGGCCCTGGGCGGCACCATTGGTCTGTACCTGCTGGGCGCCACCGGCTATGTGGCGGGCTTCACCCCCACCCAGGCGTGGATTGAGGAGTTCATGATTGTCACCTTCATGGTGCCGGCGTTTATCTACTTCGCCGCCGCTTTGATCATGGGCACCATGTACAAGATCACCACCGCCGATGCCACCAAGTACGCTCAGGAGAACCAGGAGCGGATGAACGCAGCCAAATAAAACTTCCTCCTAATCAACGAAGCCCCGCCTTCTGAAAAGAAGGCGGGGCGATGTTGTGCTATGAATTATTTGACATAGTCGTTGACGATGGCGGCAATCCGTTCCACGTCCTGGTTGGTCAGGTACAGGTGCAGGGGCATGGTGATCAGATGCTGGCTGATCTGATGAGCGTGGGGGCAGGTACCCTGGGCATAACGGTACATGGAGAATTCCGTATTGTCCCGGTAGTGGACGCCGCCGTAGATGTCATTTTTAGCCAGCTCCGACAGCAGGCCTTCCCGGTCGGGAACGGCGATTTCGTAGATATGGTAGGCGCACTCCTGGGGGTAGGGGGTCTGAATGATCTGGATTTTGGGATTCTGGGAGAACACCCGGTCATAGATGGCCACCAATTCCCGGCGGCGGGCGTTTTCCTCATCCAGATAGGGCAGCTGGGCCAGGGCAATGGCGGCCATAATGGCGTTGCCGTTGTACTTGAAGCCCAGGTAGTCCACATCATAGTTCCACTTGTAGCTGCCCTGGACGGTGGTCCGGGCGTAGGTGTCCTTGTTGATGCCCATCCAGGACACCATCCGGCACTGAGCGTCCAGCTCCGGATCGGCGAAGCAGATCATGCCGCTGTCGCCGGTGGGCAGGTTCTTCACCGCCTGGTAGGAGTAAACCGTCACGTCCACGCCTTCCCAGGTGCCGGGGAACACCCCGTTGACCCGGGTGCCCGCCATATGGGCGGCATCCAGAATCAGGTGCAGGTTGTGTTTTTTGCACAGGGCCAGGATCTGGTCCAGCTTGCCCACCCGTCCGCCGTAGCCGACGAAGATCACGGCCCGGGTCTTTTCGTTGATTTTCTTCTCCACATCCACCGGGTCCAGGCACAGGTATTCGTCCACGTCGGCGAAGCAGGGGTGGAGATTCTCGTAGAGAATGGCGTGGTTGGTGGAGACGAAGGTGATGGGGGTGGAGATGATTTCGTCCCCGTCCTGCCAGCCGTATTTCCGCTTGAGGATATTCACAGCCAGATGGAGTCCGGCAGTATTGGAGTTGAGATAGCAGGCGTTGGGGTGTCCGGTATAGGTCTTCCAGGCGTTTTCCAGTTCCACGGTTTTGCCGCCGGAGCCGGTCCAGCCCTGCTCCAGGCACTGGCGGATCTGGTCCAGGCACTCCTCTACATGAAATTTGGGTTTCAATACCTGAATGGTAGACATAACGCAAAATCCTTTCGACTTATTCTGGTTTCTATGGGGCCATTTTAATCCATTGTTCCGACAAATACAACCCCGGGAACAAAATTTTGCGTTCCCGGGGCAGATTATTTTCCATTTTGCGGAAGAAAGGGCTGGAGCAGCCTTTTGAAAATATCCGATTCCCGCATCAGGGCCAGACCCTGACTCTCATCGCCCAGTACCAGCAGCCGATCTCCGGGTTTCAGACGGAATACATTCTGCGCGGGTATGGGAATCTGAATTCTGCCATCTTCGTCCATTGTGGCCAGTCCAAAAACGTGCTTTCCTCTGGGAGGGACCCCCAGTCCGGGAATCGGACTGGTGAAGTGGACCAGGTTGTCCAGCGTGACATCAAAAATCTGCGCCAGCAGGTCGCATTTTTCAATATCGGGAACCGATTCTCCGGTTTCCCATTTGGAGAGGGTCTGCCGGGAGACCCCGACTTTTTCTGCCAGTTCTTCCTGAGAAAGGTTGTGCAGCTTCCGCAGCTGAGCAAGATTTTCACGGAACATGGGTTACCTCCTTTTTGATGCCCAGAACACACCAGCGCAGCCCCGGGATGGCGCCAATCAGACCGTTGAGCAGATACCCGCCTGCGAAGCCGGCGGCGCCGGTCAGCAGGTAGCACAGCCCGGGCTCCAGAGCGGTATACCGGTCCAGGTAGTAAGCAGCCGCCGCCATGGGCAGGTAATGCAGAACGTACAGGCCAAAACTCCGTTTTCCCATCCACCGCAGAACGGGACCGGATCTGTCCGCCCATTTTTTCATCCCGGCGAATATGGCCAGGATGGCTGTCCAGGAATAGGCCATGGACAACAGATTATTGACAACCGGGGGCGTCACATAGTCCTGGCCAAAATAACAAACCGTATAAGCTGTTCCCAGAATTGCAGCCGCCGCACCCAGGGGCAGCCACCGCCGGCTGAGCCGATCCACAACAGACTCCTGAGCCAGTACAAAGTAGCCCAGGAAAAAGGCCGTTCCGTAAATGCCAAAGCGGTAAACAGAAATCACCGGCATGTTGAGAACCTGGGCCCCTGCCCACAGGGGAACTGCCAGAAGAAGGACAGCGGGGGTGGGAATCCGGGCGCAGGCGGCGTACAGCTTCCCGGTTTCCAATTTCCGGATGGGAATTAAAAGCAGACAATACAGCCACAGCACCTGAGCGTACCACAGCACCCCGGTTCCGGATGCTGCCATAATCAGGTACAGTACCGGCCAGGGAAGGTTTTCCGGCATAGAATCAAAAGCGCCGCCGATGGCCATGTTGTAATACCCCAGAATCCACTGAAAAGCCAGCAGACCCAGGGTAGAAGGCACCAGCAGTTTTCGGGTTTGCAGGCGAAGAAATTCACGGGGAGTACGCCGCTCCAACGACAGTCGGGCGCTGACTCCGGATACAACAAACAGGATCACCATAAACCAGGGATAGAGCAGATAGGCAATGGCGTCCTGGTACTGCACGTCCCGGAACGGGCCGATCACCCCAATGGGCAGTACACCGTTGTACAGGTAAATCACATGGTAGAGAACCACCAGAATGCCGGTGATCCATCGGATGTTGTCCAGGTAGCATCTTCGCATATCGGTTCCGCCTTTGCTGCTTTTTCGTTATTATAACAGGCAGACGCCAATGGTTTCAACCAATCGAATGATACAGGCCCCGGGGAGAAATGTTAAAAAAAGTGGCAAAAGCGGAACCCTCAGGGTTCCGCTTCTTATTTCATGAACTTGTCGATGGCCTGACACAGATCGTCAATGGCATCCTGATCCCCGGCGGCCACTGCATCCACCATACAGTGGCGCATATGGTCCTTGAGAATCACCTTGCCGGTATTGTCCAGGGCGGAGCGCACCGCCGCCAGCTGAATCAGCACTTCAGAGCAATCGTAACCCTCTTCCACCATCCGCCTCACCTTTTCCAGGTGACCGATGGCCCGGGAGAGCCGGTTGATGACCGCCTTCTGATTCTGGTGGACATGGGCGTGGGTGTGGGTAATGCCATGGGCATGGAGATAGGCATGGTCCTGGTGGGGGTCGTGGTCATGGCATTCAGACATACGCGCACCTGCTTTCCGACGAGTTTCGTCCTTGTATTATATCTGTTCCCCGCCGCTTTGACAAGCCCCGCCGGGGGATTTTTTGGGAAAAATAAATCCTTTGACAGACTTGGGGGGAAGGGGTATAATGGAGGAAAAATACAAGGAGGTCTTACCCATGCACGACCATCACGATACCTTTGCCGAGGGCGCTCACGAGCATACCCACGAGCACACCCATGACCACGACCATCCCCACACCCATCCTCACGACCATTCCCATGACCACGGCTGCGCAGGTTCCTGCGGCAGCTGCCAGGGCGGCTGCGAGCATACCCCCATGGAGGAACTGACGGCTCTGATGAAATACATGGTGGGTCACAACGCCGCCCACGCCAAGGAGCTGGCTGATCTGGCCGGAAAGCTGGAGGAGGCTGGTAACCATGTGGCCTATGAGCAGGTCATGGCCGCAGTCTCCGACTTCGAGAAGGGCAATATGCGCCTGAACGTGGTGCTGAGCAGCCTGGATGTGAAGTAAAAGAAAGAAGGAATATCCAAATGTGTCTGTCTACTGTTTATAAGAACACCCTGACGCCGGAAACGGTGATGATGAAAAACGTCATGCGCATTGAGTGCAAGGACGGCATGGTCATCCTCACCGACCTGATGGAGCGCCAGATGGCCATTGAGGGTACCCTGGAAATGGCCAACCTGGTGGACGGCGTTGCCGTGGTGAAGGAAGCCGTTCCTGCCTGATCTTCCGTTCCGGGCGGCATCTGCCGCCCGGAAATTTCTTTTTAATTTATTTGCAAATAATTCTCATTTTCTTCTTGACAAACTGAAGGAGACATGTTATACTCATCTCGTAAATAAGAATCAAATGCAAATCAATCCGACAGGAGGTGTCTATGGAAGGTACCACGAAGCAGTTCAAAAAGCGGAACGCCATTCTCGCCTGTCTGCAGCAGACCCACGCACACCCCTCGGCGGAGATGGTCCACGATATGCTTCGCGTATCCCACCCGGACATCTCCCTGGCAACGGTGTACCGCAACCTCACCCGGTTCAAGCAGCAGGGCCTGATCCAAAGCCTGGGCACGGTAAACGGCGTCGAACGGTTTGACGCAAATACCAGCCCCCATGTGCATTTCGTCTGCAACTGCTGTGATGCGGTAATCGACCTGCCGCAGATTGAAGTGCCCCAATCCCTGGGTCAGGATACCGAGAAATATGCGGGCTGCCGGGTCCAGGGCTGCCAGCTGACCTTCACCGGTCTGTGCGGCAAATGCGCCAATTCCTGAATTTTTCCAAAAACAAAAAAATCTATTTTATGGAGGAAATCAATATGAAGAAGTTTGTCTGCCCCGTCTGTGGTTACGTTTACGAAGGCGAAAGCATCCCCGAAGGCTTCAAGTGCCCCGTCTGCAAGGTGGACGGCTCCAAGTTCAAGGTCATGGAGACCGACAAGCTGGCCGCTGAGCACGAGTACGGCATCTACGCCAAGACCGTGAAGAACAACCCCGACATCTCC
>DSLFC04101__coassemble_554_pt1 | contig 24349 bp, 25 predicted proteins | sample DSLFC04101__metabat2_low_PE_049 | metagenome-assembled genome bin DSLFC04101 | reverse complement strand
CAAGAGTCTGCAAAACTCTCATTCCCCAGTTCAAATCTGGGCGGTACCTCCAAAAGCGGCAGGCTTCTCATTCGGGAGCCTGCTCTTTTTTATGCCGACGGCAGCCCAATGACGGATGCGCTGCCGTCGAACCGCTTGTGCCTCTGAAGATGCAGCCTCACCGGATCCTGGCAAGGCCGGCGGAGCTGTTCTGTCCTGATATTCTGGTGAAAATGCCTAAAAAATACTTTTATTCTTGACTTGCTTTGGGGAAAAGACTATCTTATTTACAAGAATGAACGGAAGGGGAGGATACTGTGACAACACCGCTGTTTGACCTTCTGGGGATTACTTCGCCGGTCTCCATTATCATTATTTCCCTTTCGCTGATGCTGATTTGCGGCTTTGCAATGACCCGGATCACCAAGAAACTGAGACTGCCCAATGTGACGGCCTACATTGTGGCGGGCATTCTCATGGGACCGTATTGTCTGTATCTGGTACCCAAGGGTCTGATTGAGGGCATGGACTTTATAGCAGATATCGCCCTGGCCTTTATCGCATTCAGTACCGGCGAGTTTTTCCGGTTTTCCACTCTCAGAAAGAGTGGGGCGAAGACGGTGCTGATTACGGTGCTGGAAGCCATTCTGGCATCGGTGGCGGTTTTCATTGCCACTTATTTCGTCCTGGGGCTGGAACTGAATTTCTCTGTGGTTCTGGCGGCCCTTGCTGCCGCCACCGCCCCTGCTTCCACCATGATGACCATTCGCCAGACTCACGCCGGGGGGGACTTTGTGGATACCCTGCTGGAGGTGGTGGCGCTGGATGACGTGGTGGGGCTGATCGCCTACAGCATTGCCATTTCTGTGGCGCTGGCATCGCTGACCGGGACCTTCCAGCTGGGCAACGTCATTACCCCCATTTTGGTGAATCTGTTGGTGTTCCTGCTGGGCGGCGTGTTCGGCCTGTTCCTGAAGCTGCTGCTGCACAAGCGGTCTACGGACAACCGGCTGATTGTGACCATTGCGCTGCTGTTTGCTTTCTGCGGCATCTGCGCCTTGCTGGATGTGTCGTCCCTGCTGGGATGTATGTCCATGGCCATGGTGTACATCAACACCACGGATGACAGCCGTCTGTTCAAACAGCTGAACTATTTCAGCCCGCCAATTCTGCTGCTGTTTTTTGTCCGATCCGGTCTGAATTTCGATTTGGGAGCCATTGTGGGATCTTCCGAAAGCGTGGACGGCGTTTCGTTGCTGGCGGTTGGGGTGGTGTATTTCCTGACCCGGATTGCGGGCAAGTATGGCGGTGCGTTTTTGGGGTGTCTGCTGACGAAGAAAGACAAAAAAGTGCGTAACTATCTGGGCCTTGCCTTGATTCCCCAGGCAGGTGTGGCCATCGGCCTGGCGGCCATGGGCGCTCGGACTCTTGGCGGCAGCATGGGTGAGGCACTGGAGACCATCATTCTGGCTTCCAGCGTGCTGTACGAATTGATCGGCCCGGCCTGCGCCAAGCTGTCCCTATATCTGTCCGGTTCCTATTCCAACGATTTGGACAAACTGGTGGAACCTCCACCCCCGGAGGAGGCGCCCAACGAGGTGGAGCGTCTGATTCAGCAGATTCAGGCCATTCAGAACGAACTGCCCAAGCACGAAAGCATCCTCTACGAGAACGAACGGGCTTTTGATGAAGCCGCAGAGGAACACTACGCTCAGACTGGCTACTACCTGCCTGGCCAATCCCCGAAAAGGAGGAATAACCGTCAATGGAAGCCCTGACTTTGCTGCAGACCAGCGACCCCATTGCCCGCTGGATTGGTTCCTGGGCTCAGGAGCCCAACACCCTGTCCATAATTTTGCGGATTACGATTTCGGTAGTCCTCACATCCATCATCGGCTGCGAGCGGTCCAGCAAGCGGCACTCTGCCGGTCTGCGAACCTTTGTGCTGATTGCCTTCTGCTCTACGGTGTGCATGATGCTGGATATCTACCTGATGCGGGTACAGGGAGGGTCTGTGCCGCTGCTGTCCGCCGCTACTATTGTTGCTTCCGCTATGGTCAGTGGCAATTCCGTGCTGTTCAGCTCCCGCAGTCAGATCAAGGGTTTGACCACCTCAGCCGCTCTGTGGGTCTGCACCTGCCTGGGATTTACCATTGGCGCAGGGTTGTATACTGTAACACTGGTGGTTTTTGTGTTCCTGCTATGCATCCTCTCGGCATTTCCGTCCATTGAGGTGTACCTGAAGAACCGCTCCAACCATTTTGAAATCCACCTGGAGCTGAAAAACAGCGCTTACCTACAAGACTTTGTGACGGTGAGCCGCCGGCTGGGGCTCCGGATTGACGACATCGAGTCCAACCAGGCTTACGTAGGCTCGGGGTTGAGCGTGTATACCATTACCATCACCATCTGCAGCCCGGAACTGAAAAAATACAGGACACACCACGAGATCATCGAGGCCCTGAAGTCCCTGGACTACATCTACCATCTGGAAGAACTGGTGTAAACCCCCAACGCAGAAAACCCCCGGTTCCTGCTTTGCCAGGAACCGGGGGAATTTTTACGATTAGTAGTTTTCCTTCCGGACTTCAAAGTAGCTCTGAGGATGCTTGCACACCGGGCACTCTTCGGGGGCCTTGGTGCCCACCACCAGGTGGCCGCAGTTGCGGCACTCCCAGATGGTGACGCCGCTCTTTTCAAATACGGTTTTGGTCTCCACGTTCTTCAGCAGGGCGCGGTAGCGCTCTTCGTGGGACTTTTCGATGGCCGCTACGCCCCGGAACTGCTCTGCCAGACCGTGGAATCCCTCCTCGTCGGCCTCCCGGGCCATCCGGTCATACATATCCGTCCATTCGGCGTTTTCCCCTTCGGCGGCATGGAGCAGATTTTCGGCGGTGTCTCCCAGCTCTCCCAGAGCCTTGAACCACAGCTTGGCGTGTTCCTTCTCATTTTCTGCGGTCTGCAGGAACAGTGCGGCAATCTGCTCGAAACCGGCCTTTTTGGCTACGGAAGCGAAGTAAGTATACTTGTTCCGGGCCTGGGATTCTCCGGCAAAAGCCTCCCACAGATTCTTTTCGGTTTTGGTGCCGGCGTAGGGATTTTTAGCGGGGGCAGCGGCTTCCTCAATCCGGACGAACTTGCTGGCGGGCTGCTTGCATACGGGGCACACAAAATCCGGGGTCATGGGGCCTTCGTGAATATAGCCGCAGACGGTGCATTTCCATTTTTCCATAGAAGTTACCTCCAATGTTTCATTAAATTTCAGGGTATTCAAAAGAGTTTCCACCGCCTCCCGGGGAACGCCGGGATAGGTGAGAATGCTGCTTAAAAACTGCCGGGTGTTTCCGCTCTGGGGAAGCATGAATCCGGCTTCCCGGCATAGATCCTCCGCCATCAGCCGGCTGGAACGCTCCACGGCCACGCTGAGGACGTCGGGCAGCTGGGCGGCAATGGCTTCCGCCTGGGCTTTGTTCTGAATCAGTCCCCGGAGGGCTTCTACCACCACTTCGCCCTTGGGCTGCTGGGGCGGCAGCTCCTTGGGAACCATGGAGATGGCGGCAGAGGGACAGGCCTCAGCGCAAACGCCGCAGCCGATGCACTTGGTCACATCGATGATGCTGTCCTCGGTGTCGGTAGCCCCGGTGGGGCAGACGTACAGGCACAGACAATCCTTGGTACAGAGCCGCAGATTTCGCACCGCATATTTTTCACTCATATCAGGCCCTCCTTTCTGCACGGTCAAATTTCCAGGCCGGTACTTTGCAAACAGGACACAGCTGGGGCGGCTCGTCGCCCACATAGACAAATCCGCAGACGCTGCACACCCACACGCCGGTGTTTTGCAGCATGGCCTCTCCTTCGGCGGCATACCGGGTGAGAAGAGACTGGAGCATCCGGGTTACCTTCTCACTCCACACCTGGCAGCGCAAAGCGCCTCGGTCGGATGCCGCTGCGGCGGTGTCCTTTCCATAGGGGAAACCGACTTCCAGATCCTGCTCCACCAGCTTCAGCAGATCCTCCCGGGTGGCCTGGGCAGGGGGAGTGACCTGGGAGCGGAAGAAATCCGCCAGTTTCTGAAATGCTTCCATTTGAGGGAAGAGATACTGCTTTTCGCAGCCTCTGGCCAGATTGGAGCAGATGATGCTCATTTCCATGGGGGAAAGCTCCGTCTCTACGTGAGGCTTTTCCAGTTGGGCTTGGGGCTGGGGCGCCTCTTCCCGGACCCGGAAGGCCTCTTTTCCGGCCTTGCAGATGGGGCATTTCCAGTCCGCAGGCAAGGCCTCCCAGGGACCGGAAACCGCTTCGTCGTATACATAACCGCAAATGGAGCAGACATATTGTTTCATGGGCTTATCTCTCCTTTTGTTTGGGATTGTAGCCTTATAATAGCACAAAAAACGCAAAAAATCTGTGATATAGTCACAAAATAACGGGGTAAAATGAATTTGCTATTCAGCATAACAAACAAAAAACTTGACGGCGATTTGTCTGTCTGGTAAAATGGGAAAAAACGAAAGGCGGTAACCCCATGCTCAAAGAATTACTGCGAAAAAACCGCAGCTACCGGGGATTCAATCAGAACCGGGCCATCACCCGGGAGGAACTGGAAGAATTGGTGGACTGCGCCCGGCTGTGCCCCTCCTCGGTGAATGCTCAGCCGCTGTGCTATTATCTGGTGTGGAAGCCCGAGGAACTGGCTCTGGTCCAGCCGCTGACCCACTGGGCCAAGTCCCTGTCCCAGCTGACGCTGCCCCACCCGGGGAAGAATCCCACCGGATTTATCGTGATCTGCCAGAATCAGCAGATTGATCCGTCTCTGGCCCGGTACCAGCGGGATGTGGGTATTGTGGCCCAGACCATGCTTCTGGCTGCGGTGGAGAAGGGATTGGGGGGCTGCATGATCGGCAACTTCCAGGCGGGGGATCTGAAAGCTGCCCTGCACCTGCCGGAGCATATTGCGCCCATGCTGGTTGTTGCCTTGGGCGAACCAGCGGAGCAGGTGGTGCTGACCCAGGTGGGCCCCGATGGGGACACCCGCTACTACCGGGACGACCAGGATGTTCACTATGTGCCCAAGCGGAAACTGGAAGACTTGATTCTGAACGGGAAAACGGAATAAAAAACCGCTGAGGATTTTTCCTCAGCGGTTTTCCAGTCTTATAGCGTATCTCGTCTCTGGCCGAAGAAGAACAGGGCCAGCATCCCCGGTCCTACATGGGCGCCGGTGAAAGGCTCATGAGGACACACAATCAGTTCCTTGGGCGGACAGACTTCCCGGACCAGCTGAGCCAGCTGCTCCGCTTCCTGGGGGCAGTCCCCGTGGGTGATGGCCACCCGCTGATTTTCCGGATGAATGGCTCGGGTGCGGTACATCTCCACAATGGCCTCCATCACCTTTTTCCGTCCCCGATACTTGCCGCAGGCCACAATATGCCCGGTGGCATCGCCCCAGAGCAGGGGCTTGATGTTCAGCACTGTGCCGATGGCGGCGGAGGCGCCGCTGACCCGGCCGGTGCGCTTGAGAAAATTCAGGTCATCCACGGTGAAATATTGCAGCAGGTGCATGGCTCCTTCATCCAGAATGTCGGCGGCTTCCCTAGCGGTTTTGCCCTCGTTTCGCAGATCGGCGGCACGGCAGGCGAGCAGTCCGGTTCCGAATCCAGCGCCCAGGGAATCTACAATCCTTACGGTCCGCTCCGGGAAATCCTCTGCCAGCTCCTCCGACGCAATCCGGGCAGCCTGGATGGTGCCGCTGATGCCGGAGGACATTCCCACATACACCACATCCCGTCCCGCTTCCAGTTCCGGGCGGAAGGCCTCCAGAAACAGGTGTGTGTTCAGCAGACTGGTTTTCAGCACCGAGCCGCCCCGGAGTTTGTCATAATAGCCATGGGTATCAAATGCATCGATATCTCCCAGAAAAACCCCGGGCTGACCGTCCAGCACATAGTGACAGGGAAGCACCTGAATCTCCAGTTCCTGCAGCAATCTGCCGGGCAGATTGCTGCAGCCGTCGGTATATACGGTAAAAGACATTGAAATACCTCCCACAGAGTTTGTTAGATTTATTTTATCACCCGGGGGAGAAAAAGTAAAGAATCGGATTGACAGGAAGCGCCTGGGAAAGACTGGAAGAAAATAAGACGGCAGTCTGGACATTCCAGGCTGCCGTCATCCGTTATGCTTCGGGAGAAAACACGATGCTTCCTCCGCTGAGTGTGAAAATCAAAGCGCCATTGACCTGTGCCAGGGACGGCCGGGAGATTCCAAGCGCATTAGACTGGGGATTGCGGACAAATACCTGGTAGGTTCCGGCGGGAATCCCGGTGATCTGCTGGTAGGTCCAGCTGGGCTCGGATACCGTCAGGCAGAATTCCTCTCCTGTCTGGGACAGCAGTCCCACATCCAGGGCGTTGTGGGAGCCGTTATAATAGGTCTTAAAGGAGAAGATGCCTCCGTCCTGGGAAAACTCCACCAAATCGGAGAAGAAAATCTGCTCTCCCGCTTCCATTGTGGGAATTGTGAATCCATGAGATATCTGACTCCAGGTGGTCACAGGTGAGTCCACCACGGAAAAATCTTCCGGCAGCTCGGTCATGGTGAGATTCCCCTCCGGGGAAATGGACAGCATTCCGGAAGATTCGGGAGCATCGGCCCCGGACTGGGGATAGGCATACCGGCTGGCAATCAGAACACCGTTTTGAACAGAGAGCGCGTAGTCCCAGGTTCCACGGTCTTCCAGTTCATAGTTTTTGCCGCTGACGCAGTCAAAGACCACTACCCGGGTGTCGATGATCCCGGAACCCATGGCCACGGTGGCGCACAGCTCCGGGAGCCCGTCACCGGTGATGTCGGCGAAGAAGCAGTTGTAGATGGGCATTCCGTACAGAATCGAAGTTTCCGTACCGTCCGGGGAGATTAACCAGACGCACTCCGGGGTATAGCGGAAAGAGAATCCGGAGAAGAAATCCACCTCCGTGGTGATGTCCTGCCCGGCGTAAGACCCTGGCTCCCCCAGAAAGTCCACCCAAGTTACCGTGGTCCCCTGGGTCAGGGGTACCCCGTCCCGGGTCAGAGCCCAGCAATCCCCCTGGTTTGCATGGAGGATCGCCGGTCTGCCGTCTTTCGGCACCTGCAAGATGTACATCACGTTGTATTCGTTCCCGCTGGACGTAGCAGAGATGATTACTCCCTCCAGGGAGTTCAGGTTGTCCAGCAGTTCCAGCCGAAGCGTTTCCCCTTTGGAAAAGACTCCATTTTCATCCGGGGTGAACGTGCAGCTTTCGCTGGGGGTGGAGACGTTCACCTCGGCAACGCCTTCGGCGCCGATGGTCAGGCTGTATCCGCCGGCAGTGCCGGAGGTTCCCCGGGGGCTGGTCAGGAAGAACAGAGCCAGGGCGCAGCAGGCCAGCAGTCCGGCGACAAGCGCCCAGAATTTGGGCTTTCGGTAGGACAGCACCCGCTTTACCCGCTCTTTGACCCCGATTTCTCCGAAGGCCAGAGGGGATACCCGGAAGCTCCGGTAGCCCATGGCGCATTCCAGCATGGCCCGGGAGTAGGAAGCCCGTCTGTCCTGATCCAGTCCGGCTATTGCTTTTTCGTCGCAGGCCAGTTCGATATCCCGGCAGAACAGCACATATCCGGCCCACACCAGCGGATGAAACCAATAGACGCATACCACGGCAAATCCCAGCAGCTTCCACCAGGGGTCCCCCCGGCGCAGATGGGAACGTTCATGGGCCAGAATCAGGGGGACCTGATCTTCGGGAAGACCGGAGGGCAGATAGATTCTGGGTCGGAACAGTCCCAGGACACAGGGCGCGGGAATGTCGTCGCACACCCAATATCCGGAAGATGGAAGGCAGGCCCGGACCTTGCGTTTCAGGAAAATGTAGTCAGCGGCGCCCCACAAGAGGGTTCCGCCCATGCCTGCCAGCCAGAGCCAGGCGAGAACGGGAACCAGGGTAGCGCTCCAGGCCTGGGGGTTGTCCGGGACGGAGTAAGCGAAGCTTTCGTCGTCCCCGGCATCGATGGTGACAAAAGCAGCGGCGCCGGTGGGTGTGGGGGACGCCAATTCGCCGTAGGCATCCGCCCACTGGATCATCAGCTGGTTCCCGGCGGCATCAGAAGCCACGGAGAACGGACTCTCGGGAAAGGACGGACATACCAGCCGCAGACCCACCAGCGCCCACAGCAAACAAATGGTCCACTTTGGGACGGATTTCAGAACCAGCCGCAGCGCCATCACTGCCCCGATCAGGGGAAGGACGGCAACACTCCGGCTGAGTACCAGCAAAAACAGATCATTCATGGTTTACTCCTTTCCTGCTGCGGCGTCGATCATCCGGCGGATTTCCTCCGCATCCTCCCGGGAAATGGAATTGCGCTGGATGAAGGCGGCGATGAAGGCAGGCAGGGACCCCTGGAAGGTCTCCTCCACGAACTGCCCGGACTGGACGCTGAAAAAATCCTCCCGGGACAGCAGGGAGGTAACCATCCCGCCGTTGTTCTGAAAAATTCCCCGCTGGCACAGCTTGCGCAGCACGGTGTAGGTGGTGGAGCGGTTCCAGTTCAGTTCCTTCTGGCACAGCTCCACCAGCTCCCGGGAATGCAGAGGTTCGTTGGCCCAGATGATCTCCGCAAACCGGAATTCCACGGCACCCAATTTCACATCCATAAAAAATCCCTCCTGAAATAGTTTATAGGCAGTAAACTAACTAACTATAGTTTACTGCCTATAAACTAAAATGTCAAGGATTTCTTTCGGATTCCAGTAATTTCTTTTGGAATAATCGGAAATCGCCGTCTCCAATCCGGTAGTAGGCGCCATACAGTGGGTCGCCGAAGATATACACCGGAAAATCCCTGCCCGATGCTTTGGGTATCCGGATGGCCACAATCCGTTTCCCCTCCGCCTGCTCGATGGTCACGTCCTTGTCGGTGAGCAGGTTGGAACTGACGGTTCCGGGGTCGTTCACCAGTTCCCAGAAGTCCATCACCAGTCCCTCCGGGTCCGGCAGATCGATGGGGTGCAGGCTTCCGTCCGGAGATTCCACCACACCCAGCAGAATCAGTCCGCCCTGGGTGTTGGCAAAGGCGGAGTAGGTTTCCCACAGACTCACCGGCAGACCGCCCACTGCTTTTTTCGCTTCCAGTCGGTTGCCCTCCCGGTACTGTTCCAGATGATTCAGATCGATCATGCCGCCGCCTCCTTTCCGGGGTTCTGGTGTTATTGTAGTTCATCCTCCCGGGGGAAGCAAGGAGAACTTTTGTGACAGCGTCACGGAAAAACGGGGAAATCTTCGCTAGGATAAGCATACTTTCTACAGGAGGGATGCAAATGAACGGAGCGGTTCGGAAGAGAAGGAAAGCCAGGGTGGAGCAGGACGCCTGCGTGGCCTGCGGATGCTGTGTGAAAGTGTGCCCCAAGGGGGCCATTTCCATCTTCAAAGGGATTTTTGCCCGGGTGGACCGGGAGACCTGCGTGGGCTGCGGCAAGTGCGCCAAGGAGTGCCCGGCATCTGTGATTGCCATTGAGGAGGCGGAAGAATGAAAAAGAAATGGTATGACTATTTGTGGATTGCATCGGCAGCGTATCTGATTCTGGGATTTTTCAACATTCTGTTTGCCTGGCTGGGACTGCTGTGCTTCTTTATTCCTTTGATCATTTCCATCACCCGGGGGACCAAGGGCTACTGCAACCGCTATTGCGGCCGGGGCCAGCTGTTCAGCCTGCTGGGGGGCCGGTTCGGCCTGTCCCGGAAGAAGGACATCCCGGGATGGATGAAAAGCAAGTGGTTCCGTTATGGATTTTTGATCTTCTTTTTTATCATGTTTTTTCAGATGCTGTGGAATACTTACCTGGTCTTTGCCGGAGCCCAGGATTTGCGGCAGGTGGTGACGCTGCTGTGGACCTTCAAGCTGCCCTGGAACTGGGCCTATCACGGCACGCTGCTGCATCCCGGGGTTGCTCAGTTTGCCTTCGGATTCTACAGCGTGATGCTCACCTCCACGGTGCTGGGCCTGATTACCATGGTGCTGTTCAAGCCCCGGAGCTGGTGTGTCTACTGCCCCATGGGCACCATGACCCAGCTGATTTGTAAGGTCAAGGCAAAAGAATAAACCAAGCCCGCCGCAAAAATGCGGCGGGCAATTTTGTCAGGCGTTTTTGGCGGCCAGACGGTCGAAGTTGTGAATCCAGTCGGCTTTCAGGAAGTAAATCAGGAACACCAGACTGCTGCAGCTCCAGGTGATGGGGTAGGCCCGGGAGACAGTTTCCAGCTGGGGGAAGTAGGAAACGGCCACGGTGATGTAGCTCACCCGGATCAGGCACCAGCACACCAGCATGGTGAGCATGGGAATGGAGGTTTTGCCCGCGCCCCGGAGAATACCGGCAATGCAGTGGGAAAAGGCCAGCAGACAATAGAACAAGCATATGATGCGCATATGGTGACTGCCATATTCCACCACCTCGGGGGCATTGTTGAAAATGGCGATCAGCTGGGGAGCCAGCAGGTAGGAGCCGATGCCGATCAGTTCCGCCATGATGACGGAACAGAAAATGCCGAAGCGCACACCCTTTTTCACCCGGTCATACCGGTGGGCCCCCAGATTCTGCCCCACAAAGGTACTCAGGGCCTGGGCAAAGCAGGTGATGGGCAGGAAAGCGAAGCCTTCCAGCTTGGAGTAAGCCCCGCAGCCGGCCATAGCCGCTGCGCCGAAAGCGTTGATGTTGCTCTGGACCACCACATTGGCCAGGGCAATAACGGAGTTCTGTACGCCGGAGGGCAGACCGAACCGGAGAATCTCCCGCAGGCTGCTTCCGTGAAACCGGATCTGCCGCCAGTGAATCTGGTAGGGCACATCCTTTGCCCGAAGCAGATACAAGAAGCACAGCAGGGCGCTGACCCCCTGGGAGATGGTGGTGGCCACAGCGGCGGAGCCAACGCCCCAGTGGAACACTGCCACGAACAGCAGATCCAGCACCACATTGACCAGGGTGGAGAAGATTAGATAGTATAGTGGATGGCGGCTGTCTCCCACCGCATGGAGAATGCCCACGAAAATGTTATACATCACAGTGAACAAAATGCCCCAGGAGTAGTAACGGAAATAGCTGACGGATTGGGGCATGACTTCTGCCGGGGTGCCCATCCAGCGCAGAATGGTGGAGGTGAAGACCACGCCGGCCACGGTCAGCACGGCACCGGAAACCAGGCCCAGGGCAATGTCCGTATGAATCGCCTGTTTCAGGGAGGAGTAATCCCGGGCGCCGAAGAACCGGGCGATGATCACGCCTGCGCCCATGGCCACGCCGTTGAAAAATCCCACCATCATAAAGATCAGGCTGCCGGAAGAGCTGACCGCAGCCAGGGCGGTGCCGCCGATGAATTTGCCCACAACCCAGGAGTCAAAGGCGTTGTAGAACTGCTGAAAGACATTGCCCAGGAACACCGGAAGGGCAAACAGAAGCATGGACTGCCAGATGGAGCCCTCCACCAGGGAACTGCGGTTTTGATTCATATAATATCCTCCACTCCCTTTCATCAAGCACCTTTATTATGCGACTTGCCATGGAGGATGTCAAGAAGGATTCACAATTCCGGCAGGTTGGAAAAGGGAATGTTCAGCCAACTTTCCCCATTGAAAAGCCCTGGGAACTGTGGTATGGTTAGGGCGAATTTTGTGAGATTTGGGGGCGTTTTCATGGGAAAACGGTTGACCGATTTTTTGAAACGGGAGACGGTGCTGTGTGTGGCGGCGGTGTGCGCCGTGATCACCATGGTGCTGGTACCCCCGGACGGGGAATACTGGGGCTACATCGATCTGCGGGTGCTGTGTCTGCTGCTGAGCCTGATGGCGGTGGTGGCCGGGGTGAAGCAAGCGGGGCTGTTCCGGTGGCTGACCTATCAGCTGCTGCGGCGGATGTCTGACGGACGGGCGCTCTCCGTGACGCTGGTGCTGCTGCCCTTCTTCTGCTCCATGCTGGTGACCAACGATGTGGCGCTGCTGGTGTTTGTTCCCTTTACCCTGGCGCTGCTGGCCCAGCTGGGGGCGGAATCGGCCATGATTCCCATTCTGGTGCTGCAGACCATCGGGGCCAATCTGGGCAGTATGGCTACCCCGGTGGGCAATCCCCAGAATCTGTTTTTGTATGCCAACTATCACCTTCAGGCGGGAGAGTTCTTCTCTGCCATTGTACCCCTGACCCTGGTGAGTCTGATTGTGCTGGCGGCAGCGGCGGTACCCGTCCTGCCCCGGGCGCTGCCTCGGATGGAACTGAAGGAGGAGAAAATCTCCAGTCCACGGAAGCTGGGAGCCTACCTGGCGCTGTTTGTGCTGTGCCTTCTGACGGTGTTCCGGATTGTGCCCTACTGGATCACCACCGCTTGTGTGCTGGTGGGTCTGGCCTGGATGGACCAGAAGCTGCTGGGTGAGCTGGATTATTCCTTGCTTGCCACCTTTGTCTGCTTTTTCCTGGTGTCCGGAAATCTGGGCAGGGTGGAGGCGGTACGCACCTGCCTGCAGGGACTGCTGGAAAAGAGCACCCTGCTGACCTCTGCCGCGGCCAGCCAGATCATCAGCAATGTGCCGGCGGCGGTGTTGCTGTCCACCTTCACGGACCAGTGGAAGCCCCTGCTGCTGGGGGTAAACGTGGGCGGTCTGGGGACCCCCATTGCCTCCCTGGCCAGCCTGATTACCCTGAAGCTGTATCTGCGCTGGCCGGGAGCCAAGGCAGGAAAATACCTGGCCCTGTTTACCCTGGAAAATGTGGTGGGCCTGGTAGTGCTGCTGGGAATTTCCGCCCTGCTGCTGTAAAACCTTCCTTTTTGCAATGGAATCATCCAAAAGCCGGACTTCACATTTTGTGAAGTCCGGCTTGTCCTATTTCTTCTGCTTGCAGGCATACTCGTAGGCTCGTTTATAGTCGCCCAGCTCCCGGTAGCAGATTTCCAGCTTCTCAGCGGTGTGCCGGGGATCTTCCGCCTCGGCGCCGTGAAAGCACCGGGCTGCCTGGGCATATTCTTCCGCCAGAAAGTGCAGCTCTCCCCGGAGCAGGCACCACTGGGGGCTTTGCTGGTCTTCCATCGCTTCCAGCAGCCTCACCGCCCGGGAAGAATTTCCCTGGGACAGGGCATCTCTTGCCCGAAGGAGCAGCTCCTCATCCAGACTGGGCAGCTGATCACTGACGACCCTGCCGGAGAGTCTGCCCATCAGCAGCAGCTTCCGCCGGTTCAGATCCTCCTGACAATAGCCGGGGACGTCGGGGATTCCCTCCAGCAGAGACCGGGCATAAGGCTTTTGATCCCGTTCCAGGGCCTGGCGGGCCAGGGACAGCCGGCTCAGAGCGTTCATAAGCTGCCGCTCCCGGTCATAAACCGGGTCCGGAGACTGGTAAGACTCCAGGGCGGTGAGAACCCCCAGCCAGTCCTCTGCGTCGAAGCAGTTCCGGGCGGCGTCCATGGTGTCGGAGTTGGGGGACACAACCGCCGTCTCTTCCAGAAAATAGCTGACCGGCTTTCCCAGCCGGGAAGCCAGATACTGCAGGGTTCTGGTGGAGGGACGGGCGGTTCCATGCTCAATCTGGGAGAGCATATTCCGGGTAATTTCTTCCCCACAAAGCTGCCGCTGGCTCAGTCCTGCCGCCAGCCGCGTCCGTCGTATTTTCTCTCCCAGTTCCATGGCCCGGTCTCCTTTCAGCTTCCTGCTGCATTTGATCTATGATAACACAGATTGACCCTGTTTTCCACTGTCACAAAAATTTCATTTGCTATTTTACCGGCTTTGGTTTATAACAATATTACAAATCTGGATTCAGAACGAGAACGGAGTTGGATTTATGGATATCCGAAATATCCGCCATATGTCCGCAGTAACCGGGCAGCGGCTGGAAAACGCCCCCCAGGCCGGGCAGGTGGCCTTGCTGTATGCCGGGGTGACCATGGGGCTGCACGCCCTGGTCACGGCGATTGATTGGCTTCTCTCCCAGCAGGTGAACGCCTCCGGGGGACTGAGCAACCTGGGAACCCGGTCTGTGTTCCAGGCCATTCAGACCATGCTTCCATTGGTGCTGCCCTTGATTACCATGTGCCTGGGTGTGGGGTATCTGGCGGCCATGCTGCGGGTTGCCCGGCGGCAGTTCGTCTCTCCCCAGACCCTGCGGCTGGGATTTGACCGGTTCTGGGTGCTGCTGCGGCTGACGGTGATCCGGGGGGCGATTTTCACGGCAATCGGATTCGGCTGTATGTACATTGGAATCAGCATCTATCTGATGACCCCCCTGTCCAAACCCCTGACGGAGCTGATGGTTCCCTTGATGCAGAACGAAAGCCTGCTCAGCGGGGCGCTGACCATTGACGCCGATACCTACAATCAGATGGTCTCCGCCATGACACCGGCGCTGCTGATCAGCGGTGTGATCTTCCTGCTGGCGGCGGCCCCGGTGCTGTTCCAGTATCGGATGGCGGAGTATGTGGTGGTGGACAAGCCCGGCCAGGGAGCACTGGCTGCCATGCGGGAGAGCCGCCGGATGCTCAAGGGCAACTGGCGCAGCCTGCTGCGGCTGGATGTGAGTCTGTGGTGGTATTATGCCGCATTGGTAGCAGCCAATGTGTTGTGCTACGGGGATCGGATTCTGCCGCTGGTGGGGGTGAACCTGCCCTGGTCGGAGGAAGTAAGCTACTATGTGTTCTATTTTGCCTACCTTGTGATGCTCTTTGGCATCTACTGGCGGCTGCGCAACCGGGCGGAGGTCACTTACGCGCTGGTTTACGACACCTTCCGTCCCCAGGAGCAGGGAGGCGGCGCCGTATTGGGAAATATTTTCCAGATGTAAAACAGAAAAAACAAGATGCCGCCGTTTCCTGTCCGGGAACGGCGGCATCTGTCATTTGTTTTCTTTCAGCAGATCGGCAATGGTGATGCCGTCAAAGAAATCGTTGATCATCTTATCCAGCTTCTCCCACATGGGCAGGGCGTTGCAGCACTCCGCCCGGGAGCAGGCCGAGGCACCCTGGCTGGTGCAGGAGACAGCGGTGAGGCCGCCTTCAGTGAGCTTGAGAATGCTGCCCACGGTATATTCCTCCGGCTTCCGGTTGAGCCGGTAGCCGCCGCCTTTGCCGTGGACAGCGTCCACGAATCCGGCTTTGGACAAGGTGGTCATAATCGACTCCAGATATTTCTGGGAAATGCCCTCTGCTTCGGCGATTTCCTTCAGGGGGATGTATTCCTCCCCGCCCCGCTGGGCAAAACTGACCATAACCCGCAGGGCGTAGCGTCCTTTGGTGGATACGATCATAGGCTTACTCGCAGTGTTCGCAGTGCTCGCAGTCGGGGAACTGGGACTTGTCGTAGGGGATGTTGTTCCGGTCGAAGTAGTCCTTCAGGGCGTTGTGAATGGCTTCCTCCGCCAGGACGGAGCAGTGCATCTTGTGGGCGGGCAGACCGTCCAGAGCCTCTGCCACCGCTTTGTTGGTCAGGGCCATGGCGTCAAAGACGGACTTGCCCTTGATCATCTCCGTGGCCATGGAGGAAGAGGCAATGGCGGAACCGCAGCCGAAGGTCTCGAACTTCACATCCACGATAATGTCATTTTCAATTTTCAGATAGATCTTCATGATGTCGCCGCACTTGGCGTTGCCCACTTCGCCCACGCCGCTGGCGTCCTCGATCACGCCCACATTCCGGGGGTGGGTGAAATGATCCATCACTTTTTCACTGTACAGTGCCATAGTATTATCTCCTGTTCTCCAAAATGGGAAAGTTATTTACAGAATATACTGCCGCTTGCCGGTCTGCAGATCCCGCCAGACGGGGCTCATGTTCCGCAGGTACTGCACCACTTCCGGCACCACCTTCAGAATGTGATCGATTTCCTCGTCGGTGTTGTATTCGCTCAGGGACAGCCGCAGGGAGCCGTGGGCCACGTCGTGTACCCGGCCGATGGCCAGCAGCACATGGCTGGGGTCCAGGGAACCGGAGGTGCAGGCGGAGCCGGAGGAGGCGGCCACCCCGTTCATGTCCAGCAGGAGCAGCAGGCTCTCGCCTTCAATGCCCTCGAAGCAGAAGCTCACGTTGCCGGGCAGCCGGTTCACCCGGTCGCCGTTCAGGGCGCAGTGGGGAATCTGGCTCAAGCCGGCGATCAGCTTGTCCCGCATGGCGGCGACTCTTGCCATGTTCTCATCCATGTGGTCGCAGGCATCCTTCAGAGCGGCGGCCATGGACACGATGCCGGCGATGTTCTCAGTGCCGGCCCGCTTGCCCCGCTCCTGAGCGCCGCCCTCGATCAGATTCTGAATGGGGAAGCCCCTGCGGACATACAGGGCGCCCACGCCCTTGGGGCCGTGGAACTTGTGGCCGGACAGGCTGAGCATGTCGATGTTTTCTTCCTTGACATTGATATGCAGGTGGCCCACGGCCTGGACGGCGTCGGTGTGGAAGGGAACACCGGCCTCCTTGCAGATGGCGCCGATTTCCGCAATGGGAAGAATGGAGCCGATTTCGTTGTTGGCGTACATCACGGTGACCAGGCAGGTGTCTTCCCGGATGGCGTCCTTCACCTGCTGAGCAGTGATGTTGTGATTGTGGCGCACATCCAGGTAAGTTACCTCAAAGCCTTCCTTTTCCAGCTTGGCCAGGGTGTGCAGCACGGCGTGATGCTCAAAGGCGGTGGAGATGATGTGCTTCTTGCCCTTCCGGGCGCCGTTGTATGCGGCGGAGCGGATGGCCTGGTTGTCGGCCTCGCTGCCGCCGGAGGTGAAGATGATCTCCCGGGGCTCGCAGCCCAGGCACTGGGCCACGGTGGCACGGGCAGCTTCCAGGGCTTCCTTGGCCTTCTGGCCCACGGAGTGCAGGCTGGACGGATTGCCGTATTGCTCCATGAGGTACGGGGTCATGGCGTCCACAGCCACCTGGCTCATGGCGGTGGTGGCGGCGTTGTCGGCGTAAACGTACATTATATAAACCCTCCTTGTGGTTCAACCTAGTAATTCCATAGGCAATCATAGCATGGCCTGCCTACCTTGTCAATAGGTAAATGAGACGGAATGGAACTATCCTGCCGGTTTATGCCAGAATCTGTCCCATCCAGGCGGCGAAGGCCTCCAGACCCTGCTGGTCCTCCGGGGTAAAGCGGCTGAAAACCGGGCTGTCGATATCCAGCACCCCCCAAAGCTGACCGTTTGCGAAGATGGGTACCACGATTTCTGAGTTGGAGGCACCGTCGCAGGCGATATGTCCCGGGAAATCATGGACATTGTCCACCCGGACCGTTTTGCCGGAAGCGGCGGCAGTTCCGCAGACGCCTTTGCCCATGGGAATGCGGATGCAGGCGGGCTTGCCCTGGAAAGGACCGAGAATCAGAAGGTCCTCTTGGAGCTGATAAAATCCCGCCCAGTTGATCTGAGGCAGTTCCTGCCACAGCAGGGCGGAGGCGTTGGCCAGATTGGCCACCGGATAGGGAAGATCCTGAGTCAAAGCTTTCAGCTGCTCCAGCAGCAGGGAATAGGAAACCGAGTTCATAACGTTGCTCCTTTTTTCTTTTTTGCCATTTTAACCCATAATAACCTACGCCGCAAGAGGCCGTTTCCAGAGTCTTCCTGTTTTTTCGACTTTTTCAGCGGTTACATTCCGGCGGCCGGGTCATATTAAGAGGGCAGACAAAAAGGAGGGCTGAGCATGAAACGAATTCTGCGTTCCATCGCTTTAACGGCGATGTTGTTTGTTTGGATGCCGGTGCAGGCCCAGGCGGCGGGGTTTCTGGTGCCGGTAGGAGAGGTCATCGGGCTGCAGCTGGGCAGCGATACTCTGACGGTGGTGGCTTACGACGACGCGCTTGGAGCGGCGGCCCGGGACGCCGGTCTAAAAATCGGGGATGAGCTGGTAAAAATTGGAGAAAAAACCATTGGCGGTCCGGAGGATATCCGGTCTGCCCTGCAGGCCCAATCTTCCGATGTGATTTTGACGGTGCGGCGGGGCAGCAAGCTGAGCACCCTGCATATGACCCCCTGCCAGACCGAGGATGGCCCCCGGCTGGGGGTTTACCTGCGCCAGGGCATAGCGGGCATCGGGACGGTGACCTATTATGATCCCGAGACGGGTTATTTTGGCACGCTGGGCCATGGGGTCAACAACTCCAAGGGCGGACTGCTGAACATGACCGAGGGAAGCGTGTATACCGCCTCGGTGCAGTCAGTGAAAAAAGGAAAATCCGGGGAACCGGGACAGCTGAAGGGAAGCGCCGACGGCTCCGTTCCCTTTGGGGTACTGCTGCGCAATACCGACCGGGGCGTTTTTGGAATTTCCACCCAGGGCTGGCAGGGACAGCCGGTTCCGGTGGCGGAATTTGAAGAGGTCCAGACCGGACCGGCGATAATCCGTTCCACGGTTTCCGGGGGAACGCCTCGGGAATATTCTGTGGAAATTTTGAAAATCTATCCACAAAGCAGACAGGATGCCCGGAATTTTCTTCTGAAAGTGACCGATCCGCAGCTGTTGGAGCTGACCGGCGGCATCGTCCAGGGAATGAGCGGCAGTCCGATTCTCCAGAACGGCAAGCTCATTGGAGCAGTAACCCATGTCCTGGTCAGCGATGCTGCCACGGGATATGGAATTTATATCGGCAATATGCTGGATGCAGCTGGATAAACGATTTGGCAGGGGCGGGTTGCCCCTGTCTTTTTGTTGATATCTATGCTACAATAAACTCATTCTAAGCTGATGGAGAGAGATGTATGAGCAAATTATATGTTTCAGATTTAGATGGTACTTTGCTGAGAAGCGATCAAGTGACTTCTGACTATACAAATCAAGTGATCAATACCTTAGTGGACAAAGGTATGCTTTTTTCCTACGCTACGGCACGTTCGCTAATTACAGCTAAGAAGGTAACAATGGGGATACAGGCAAAAATCCCTTTGATTGTATATAACGGGGCGTTTGTGATTGATAATGTAACAGAAGAAATATTGATCGCTAATTATTTTGATGATACTGTTTTTACTTTATTGGATGATCTGTTCAATAACAATATATATCCAATTGTTTACTCTTATATAAAAGGATCAGAAAAGTTCTCGTTCGTTCCTGAGTTATGTACCAAGGGTATGAATAAGTTTATTGAAAGCCGGAACGGAGATGTCCGTACAAACGCGGTGAGTTCGCTGGCGGAACTGAAGCTTGGAAATGTTTTTTATATAACATGCATTGATGATTCAGAAAAACTAAAACCACTGTACAATAAGTATAAGGACACATATCACTGTGTTTTCCAAACGGATATTTATACAAAAGATAAATGGTTGGAAATTATGCCGATCGAAGCGTCTAAGTCAAATGCAATAAAGCAATTGCAGACGATGTTAGGTTGTGAAAAGCTTATTGCTTTTGGTGATGGTATAAATGATATTGATATGTTCCAAATCGCTGATGAGAGTTATGCGGTGGCAAACGCACATGAAGAATTGAAGAAACATGCTACAGCGGTTATTTCTTCTAATGATGAAGATGGAGTGGCTAAATGGCTGGAAGGAAACTTCTGTACTAAGAACTGTTGTCCCTAATGACAATCACTCGTGTCCGGCAGCCCGATTCTCCAGAACGGAAAGCTCATTGGAGCGGTTACCCATGTTCTGGTCAGCGATGCCGCTACGGGGTACGGAATCTATATCGGCAATATGCTGGACGCAGCGGCGTGAACAGACCGCCCGGGAAATCTCCCGGGCGGCTGAACATATGAAGAAAAATTACAGATGGGCCAATAGCTGCTCCATGTTTTCTGGAAATGGCGTAATCAGATTGATATCAACTTCAGGGTGAACGCTTACATAGTTTGTGATCATATCCATTAAGTTGTCTTTAGACTTCATATAATCATCCACAATTACGTCATCACTGAATCCGAGCCGCTTTAATATAACCGCCGAGACTACGCCTGTACGGTCTTTGCCTGCTGTACAGAAGTACATTACACCAGATTCGGAGCCCAATATTGTATGGACAATGGTTTCCATCTGTTCATCCACCATCTGTCTGTACAAAGCATGGAGGTGTTCCCGTGACTTGGGTGTATTATTGCCGCCGGTAACTGGTAGGTGAATATACTTGAATCCCGTGTGGCCGTAAAGACAGCATGGTTTGCAGATAATCTCTTCGTCTGAACGTAGATCAACCATCGTGGTAATATGGTTATCCAATAGCCATTGGATTTCCTCATCGGACAACTTCTCCGGAACGTCACTTCTGATGTATCTCAGGGTGTCTGTCGGCAGTATACGGGTATTTCGTGTTGATTGAAATAAAGAATCCATAATGTAACTTCCTTAAAAGAGCAGTGCGCTTTGCAGCGTTGACCCATTGGGCTTTCATGAGGAAAGCAGGGGCAATCCGGATGGAGCACGAAAACAAGTCAATCCCCAATTTAGCTCAGTGCAGGGGGGGGACGTGGGCAGCGTCATGGGAAAGGATTCTTCGTGCATTTCTTTTCCCAATTGTATCATTAAAGAAGATCATATGCAAGTCCTGTGAGGTACAATCTGAGAAACGGCGGAAACAGAATGGACAAACGGGATGAAAGAATGTATACTTAGAAAAAAGCGTTCAAGGAGGGAAATTCCCATGTTTCGTCCCATGCGAAGATTCAAACAGCAGCTGTCCCGGGAGGACTGCCTGGAACTGCTCCAAAGAGAGAAGCGGGGCGTGCTGTCTCTGATTGGGGACGAGGGCTACCCCTACGGGGTGCCTCTGGACTTCTGGTACAATCCCCAGGATGGGTGCCTGTATTTCCACTGCGCCCCGGAAGGCCACAAAATCGATGCCATGGACCGCTGTGACAAGGTTTCCTTCTGTGTGTGCAGCCAAGGAGAGCCGATAGAAGGGGACTGGGCACTGAAATTTCGAAGCGTCATTGTCTTCGGGCGGCTGTCCCGGGTGGAAGATCCGGAGAAAATTCGGCAAGCGCTCACGGCTCTGGCGGAGAAGTTCACCGATGATCAGGCCTACATCCAGAAGGAAATCCAGACCTATGCACACCGGGTTCAGTGCCTGGTGCTGCGCCCGGAGCAGATCACCGGGAAGCAGATCAGGGAATCCTGAGCGGTTTTGGCTGAAATCCTGCTGAAAAAGTGCCGGAATCCTTCTTGAATCTGCTGCCGGACCGTGATAAACTGTACCTGCGCAGACAGGAGGGATGGCCATGGAATGGAACGACATCTACGACGAAAACCGGCGGCTTACCGGTCGGGTACACCAGCGAGGAACGCCCTGGAATCCGGGAGAGTTCGGCGTGGTGGTGTGCGTATGGGTCTATGACGGCCGGGGGCACTTGCTGCTGACCCGCCGTGCCAAGGAAAAAAGCTTTGCCGGAACCTGGGAAAATTCCGGGGGGGCGGTGAAAGCCGGGGAGAACAGCCGCCAGGCCATCGCCCGGGAGCTGTTCGAGGAAACCGGAATCCGGGCGGAGCCGGAGGAATTTGAATTTCTGGATACGGACCGGGACCGGAATATGTTTTACGATCACTACTGCCTTTGCCGCCGGATCCGGCTGAAGGATGTGGTGCTGCTGCCCGGGGAGACCGACGGCGTCATGTGGGCCAGCTTCGGGAAGATTCACTGGATGATCCGCAGCGGGAAAATCTGCAAGATCATTGCCCATCAGTTTCTGCGCCAGGAAAAAGCACTGCGTGTGCGCAATATGCCCAAGTTTCGATTCTGAATTTTGGCAGGGGAAGACGTTGGTTTTTCCTTGCCTTTTTTTCATCATCGGGTTACAATGAAAAAAAGCGTTTTTCAGAGGTCCGGCGAAAACGCTTCGGCCGGGTTCTGAAAGACGTTTTTTATTTTATTTTGGAGTGGAGGAAGAAAAACTATGATTGAACTTATGAAGCTGTCTATCCGTCGTGGTAATGCGCCGCTGCGAATCGCCAAGGGCCATTTCGTGACCAACCATTCCCACATCAATTACTATATTGACATCACCTATCAGAAGACCCGTCTCAGCGAGGCAAAGGACAGTGCGTATCAGCTGGTTTCCCACTTCATCAACGACACTCCTGTGGACACCATCCTCTGCCTGGACGGCACTGCGGTCCTGGGCACCTGCATCGCCGAGGAACTGAGCAAGAGCGGCTTCCGCACCATCAACGCCCACCAGACCATTTATGTGGTGGAGCCGGAATACAACGCCAACTCCCAGATTATTTTCCGGGACAACATCCAGCCCATGATCCGGGGCAAGCACGTTCTGGTGCTGATGGCTTCCGTGACCACCGGCTTTACCGCCAAGCGCTCCATTGAGGCGATCGAGTATTACGGAGGCCGGGTGGCGGGAGTTGCCGCCATTTACCGGGCCCTGGACGAGATCGCGGGCTATCCCATCCGCTCGGTCTATTCCATCGCCGACTTGCCGGACTATGAAAGCTACGACTACCACGACTGCCCCTACTGCAAGGCTGGCGTCAAGGTGGACGCACTGGTCAACAGCTTCGGCTATTCCGCCCTGTAATTCCCACTCGGATTATAAAAACCCGGCGCAGCATCACGCTGCGCCGGGTTTCTGTCTGTCCCGGGGAAACTGGGAGAAACCGCATAAAAAAACGAGGCGAAAGCCTCGAAATTGTAGAAAATTTTCATTGACAAAAAGAACCTGGAATGATAAAATGGTAGTCCATACTGTGGTAGTATGCCCATGAGCCATTTCCCAATCCAACATCGTCATTTTACCACAGGAAGCGGTTGCTGTCAAGCGGGAAGTTTGATGAAAATGACAACCGCACCGAGCGTATCATAAGCAACACACAATTCGCAAGAAAGGCTGTGATGATCCATATGGCAATGGTCAAGGACGTGATGTTCGGCAAGACCATGCGTAAATCTTACGCAAAGTATGAAGAGATCCTGGAGATCCCCAACATGCTGAAGATCCAGAAGGATTCCTACCAGTGGTTCCTGGAGACAGGACTGCGGGAGGTTTTCCGGGATGTGGGGACGATTACGGATTTCTCCGGCAAACTGGAACTGAGCTTCCTGGATTACACCATGGAAGACAAGCCCAAGTACACCATTGAGGAGTGCAAGGAGCGGGACGCTACCTATGCCAAGCCCATCAAGGTCCGGGTGCGGCTGCGCAACACCGAGACTGATGAAATCAAAGAGCAGGAAATCTTCATGGGCGATTTCCCGGTGATGACCAACGGCGGCACCTTCGTGATCAACGGTGCGGAGCGTGTCATCATCTCCCAGATTGTCCGCAGCCCCGGCATGTACTACGGCCACGAAGTGGACAAAGCGGATCAGCACACCTATACCGCCACGGTGATTCCCTATCGGGGCGCCTGGCTGGAATATGAAACCGATAATTCCAACGTCTTCTGGGTCCGGATCGACAAGAACCGGAAACTGCCCATCACCTGCCTGATCCGGGCACTGGGTGTGAAGACCGATGAGCAGATCAAGGAGCTGTTCGGCGAGGACGAGCGGATCCTGGCCACCCTGGAAAAGGACGCCTGCAAGACCCGGGAAGAAGCCCTGCTGGAAATCTACCGCCGTCTGCGTCCCGGTGAGCCTCCCACGGTGGAGACTGCTATTGCCCATCTGGAAGGACTGCTGTTCGACCCCCATCGCTACGACGTGAGCAAGGTGGGCCGGTATAAGTTCAACAAGAAGATGGACATCTGGAGCCGGCTGTCCGGACAGGAAGCCGCCGAGCCCATCACCGACCCCATGACCGGTGAGATCCTGGTCATGCCCGGCGAGTTCATCTCCCGGGCCCAGGCCCACGAGCTGAGCCGCAAGGGCGTGAACGAGGCCGTGGTGAAGGTGGGCGACGCCAATGTAAAGGTGTTCTCCAACAACATGGTGGATATGTCCGCCTTTGTGGACTTTGATCCTGCCCAGTACGGCATCAAGGAGAAGGTTTACTTCCCTGCCCTGAAGGAACTGCTGGACACCGTGAGCGCCGATGGCTGGAAGGATGCCATCGCCGAGCACATGACCGACCTGATCCCCAACCATATTATTGTGGACGATATCATGGCCTCCATCAACTACCTGAACTGTGTGGCCATGGGCATCGGTACCCCCGACGACATTGACCACCTGGGCAACCGCCGTCTGCGCTGCGTGGGTGAGCTGCTGCAGAACCAGTTCCGCATCGGCTTCAGCCGTCTGGACCGGGTGATCCGGGAGCGGATGACCGTCCAGGATCTGGATGCGGTCACCCCCCAGAGTCTGATCAACATCCGGCCCGTTACCGCCGTCATCAAGGAGTTCTTCGGCTCCAGCCCCCTGTCTCAGTTCATGGACCAGAATAACCCTCTGGCCGAGCTGACCCACAAGCGCCGTCTGTCCGCTCTGGGCCCCGGCGGTCTGAGCCGTG
>DSLFC04101__coassemble_541_pt1 | contig 24625 bp, 28 predicted proteins | sample DSLFC04101__metabat2_low_PE_049 | metagenome-assembled genome bin DSLFC04101 | reverse complement strand
ACCTCCTGATTAAGCCTTCTCGCTCACACCGATGGTGATGTGAGTGGTTCTCTTGTTGATCCGAACGAAACCACGGCGGGATGCGATGCGGCCGCGCTTGAGGATGGGGCCGGGGTTCGCAATGGCGGTGGAGACGTACAGATTCTCGGTGTTCATGCCGTGGTTGTGTTCCGCGTTGGCGACAGCGCTCTTGAGCAGCTTGGCCATAGGCTCGCAGGCTGCCTTGGAGGTCTGGCCCAAGTAAGCGGTGGCGGACTTCACGTCCTGACCACGGATCATGTCGCAAACCAGCTTGACCTTGCGAGGAGACATACGGACAAATTTAACAGTTGCAAATGCTTCCATTTTCGTACCTCCTTACTTGGTGTTAGCGGTCTTGCTGCCGGAGTGGCCCCGGAAGGTCCGGGTGGGAACGAACTCGCCCAGCTTGTGGCCGACCATATCCTCAGTGATATAGACGGGAACATGCTTGCGGCCGTCATGGACAGCGATGGTGTGACCGACGAAGGAGGGGAAGATGGTGGAAGATCTGGACCAGGTCTTCAGAACCTTCTTGTCACCGGCCTTGTTCAGCTCCTCCACGCGCTTGTACAGCTCAGGAGCGACGAAAGGGCCCTTCTTGATGCTTCTGCTCATTTCATTTCCTCCTTACTTGCTGTTTCTGCGCTTGACGATGAACTTGTTGGAAGCGTTCTTCGTCTTACGAGTCTTGTAACCCAGTGCAGGCTTGCCCCAGGGAGTCACAGGGCCGGGACGGCCAACAGGAGCACGGCCTTCGCCGCCGCCGTGGGGGTGGTCATTGGGGTTCATAACAGAGCCGCGGACGGTGGGACGGATGCCCATGTGACGCTTGCGGCCGGCCTTGCCGATGTGAACGTTCTCATGATCCAGGTTGCCCACCTGACCGATGCAGGCAGTGCAGTTGGTCCGGACGTAGCGAACTTCGCCGGAGGGCAGACGGACCTGAGCCAGGTCGCCTTCCTTAGCCATCAGCTGAGCTGCGGCGCCGGCGGACCGGACCAGCTGAGCGCCGTGGCCGGGCTGCAGCTCCACATTGTGGATCACAGTACCAACGGGGATGTTGGCGATGGGCAGGCAGTTGCCGGGCTTGATGTCCGCCTCAGCGGAGGCGATGACCTGATCGCCCACGTTCAGGCCGTAGGGAGCCAGGATGTAGGACAGGGTGTTGTCCTCGTAGCGGATCAGGGCGATATAAGCGGAGCGGTTGGGATCGTACTCGATGCGCTCCACGGTAGCGCTCATGTCGGTCTTCAGGCGCTTGAAGTCGATAACACGATACTTGCGCTTGTTGCCGCCGCCGTGATGACGGACGGTGATACGACCGTAGCTGTTGCGACCAGCATGCTTCTTCAGGGTCTCAACCAGGCTACGCTCAGGTTTTGCCTTCTTGTCCACGCCGTCAAAGCCGGAAACAGTCATGTTGCGGCGAGCGGGGGTATAAGGCTTAAAAGTCTTAATTGCCATTTGCGTTTCTCTCCTTTATTGAGATTGGTTTTTAGACCATGCCCTCGAAGAACTCGATGGTCTTGGAATCAGCGGTCAGGGTGACAATGGCCTTCTTGTAATCGGCGCGCTTGCCAGCGGGGTAAGCGCCGGTGCGCTTGACCTTGCCCTGCATGCGGATGGTGTTGACCTTGGCGACCTTCACACCGAAAGCCAGTTCAACGGCTTCCTTGATCTGGGTCTTGTCGGCATTGACGTCCACCATGAAAACGTACTTCTTGTCAGCGACAGACTCCATGGACTGTTCGGTGATGACAGGCCGTTTGATGATATCATAAGCGTTCATTATGCGAATACCTCCTCGATCTTCCGCAGAGCTGCCTGATCGACAACCAGCTTGTTCGCATTGACAACGTCATACACGTTCAGCAGGTTTGCGAAGGTGACCTCGCAGCCGGGGATGTTGCGGCCGGACTTGACCACGTTCTGGTCGGCCTCAGCGGTGACAACCAGGGTCTTGGTATCGCAGCCCACAGCCTTCAGGAAGGCAGCGAACTGAGCGGTCTTGGGAGCGTCCATCTTGATGGCGTCGATGACCACCAGGTTGGTCTCAGCCACCTTGGCGCTGAGCACGCTCTTCAGAGCCAGGCGCTTGGCCTTCTTGTTCAGGGTGTAGCTGTAATCCCGGGGCTTGGGGGCGAACACAATGCCGCCGTGGGTCCACTGGGGAGCCCGGGTGCTGCCCTGACGGGCACGGCCGGTGCCCTTCTGACGCCAGGGCTTCCGGCCGCCGCCGGAGACTTCTGCCCGGGTCAGAGCGCTCTGAGTGCCCTGCCGCTTGTTGGCCAGGTGATTCTTGACAGCGTCGTGAACAACAGACGCATTGGGGGTAATGCCGAACACAGCTTCGGAGAGTTCGATCTCGCCAACCAGCTTGCCGGACATATCATAAACATTCGTCTTAAGCATGATTTACGATCTCCTTTCCTTAGCTTCTCGCGGATGCCTTCTGGGGGTTTCTGCCGGAAGCCTTCTGCGGGTTCTTGCTGATGCCAGCCTCCACGTTCTTGACCTTGTTGTTCTTGACGGTGTTGCGGATATAGACCAGACCGCCCTTGGGGCCGGGGATGGCGCCGCGGATGACGATCATGTTCAGCTCTGCGTCCACCTTCACCACATCCAGGTTCTCAATGGTGACCTGCTCATTGCCCATCTGACCAGCGCCGATCTTACCGGGGAAGATCCGGGACTGATGAGAGGAAGCGCCCATAGAACCGGCGTGACGATGCACAGGGCCGCCGCCGTGGGTCATGGGAGTACGACCGGCGCCGTGACGCTTGACAACGCCCTGGTAGCCGTGGCCTTTGGAAATGCCGGTAACGTCGATCTTGTCTCCGGCAGCGAAGGTGTCGGCCTTCACAACGTCGCCCACATTCATGTCGGCAGCGCCTTCCAGCTTGAACTCCTTCAGGTACTTCTTGGCCTCAACGCCAGCCTTCTTCAGATGGCCAGCCTCAGGCTTGGTCAGCTTGGACTCCTTGATGTCTTCAAAGCCCAGCTGGACGGCAGTGTAGCCGTCGGTTTCAACGGTCTTCTTCTGGGTAACGACGCAGGGGCCTGCTTCCACAACGGTAACAGGGATCACCTTGCCGCTCTCATCGAAGATCTGGGTCATACCCACTTTTTTGCCGATGATTGCTTTCTGCATGGTTGGTTTTCTCCTTTTTAATAGGTTATTGGTCGGCACACCCCATTGGGAAGGCAGCCGACATGACCCGTCCGCCCGATGCCAGACAGTGCGGGCTGCTGTAATGCGTTGTTACGTAGATTACAGCTTTATCTCAATCTCAACGCCGGCGGGGAGATCCAGGCTCATCAGGGCCTCGATGGTCTTCTGGCTGGGGTTGAGGATATCGATCAGTCTCTTGTGGGTTCTGCGCTCGAACTGCTCACGGCTGTCCTTGTACTTGTGCACAGCGCGAAGGATGGTAACAACTTCCTTCTTGGTGGGCAGGGGGATGGGGCCGGAAACCTGAGCGCCGTTGCGCTTGGCGGTTTCTACGATCTTTGCCGCGCTGGAGTCGATCAGCTGGTGATCGTAAGCCTTCAGCCGAATGCGGATCATCTGGTTTGCCATGGTTTGTTTTCCTCCTTGAATTACGTACTCAGTTTGCGTAGTGTCTGGGTACGGTCGAGCTGTTTTGTCCGCGCCGCCGTGCGTATCATTCCACGTCATGAAAAATGGCCGACCGAGGCCGACCTCATTCTCTGCGCAGCGATATACGCCAGACGCTTCGAAAGCAGTTCAGCCGCCCGATGACCGGACATACTCCGCGGAAGTTACCGCCTTTCGACGCAATCTCCCGCATCATCGCAGTGCACGCGCAGTTTTCCCCTACACGCGCTCAAATACTATACCATTTGAATTTCCATTTGTCAAGAAGAAATTCAGGAAAAATCACAAACTTTCCCGAAAAAATTCGTTGAATGTGGAGAAATCCAAATTTCACTTCTGCTGCAGATTTCATGCAAAAAAGCAGCCGGAGAAAAATTTCTCCAGCTGCCGCTTATTTCAGTTCCCAGAGCTTGACCTGGCTGGCTTTTTCATACAACCGCAGGTAGCTGTCGTACCGGGTTTTCTCAATCTCCCCGGCCTCCACCGCTGCCCGGACCGCGCATTCCGGTTCCCGGCGGTGGGTGCAGTCGTCAAACCGGCAGGAGCCCAGATATTTTCCGAAGTCCGGAAAAGCATACTGCAGGTTTTCCTTCAGGATCACTTCCATCTGATCTGTGTCAAAGGAAGAAAATCCCGGGGTGTCCGCCACATAGGTGTCCTCCCCCAGGGCGTACAGCTCCACATGGCGGGTGGTGTGCCGTCCCCGGCCCAGCTTTTCGGAGACTTCTCCGGTGGCCAGCCCCAGCTCCGGGCACAGCCTGTTCAGAATGCTGCTTTTGCCCACCCCGGAGTTTCCGGTGAAGGCGGTGAGTTTTCCCTTCAGCAAGCTTCGCAGCTGCTCCACTCCCTCGCCGGTTTCGGCGCTGGTGCGGATCACCGGGAATCCTGCGTGTTCATAGATCCGAACCAGATCCGCCGCCGGGTCCAGGTCGCATTTGTTCACGCACAGGTAAACCGCTACTCCCTGATCTCCGGCGATTGCTGCCACCCGGTCGATGAGGAACGGCTCCGTCACTGGGTTGGCATTGGCGGCGAACACCACCAGCGCATCCACGTTGGCCACGGCAGGCCGGATGAAGCTGTTCTTCCGGGGAAGAATCCGCTCCACCATGCCCCTTTCCCGTTCCACGGTGATCTCCGCCAGGTCTCCGGTCAAAGGGGTGCTTCCCTCTTTTCGCAGGATGCCCCGGGCCCGGCAGACAATCAGTCCCCGGTCGGTCTGTACATCATAGAATCCGCTGAGGGAGCGGACAATCCGTCCGATAAGCCGCTTATTCATCCCCGCTCTCCTCGGTGAATTCCACCGTCTGGGTCCGCAGGAACGCCCCGTCCACATACAGGTCGAATTCCATGGTACCGCTGCCTGTCAGGTCCACATAGGTCCGGGTGGTTCCGGGGGGCACCAGCTTGGAAGTCAGCACTTCTGTAGAACCCTTCAGGTACACCTCCAGCCGGTATTCCACCTGCCGGTCCGGCACATCAACGGGATAGGTAATAGTAACCTCCTTATCCTGGGTACTCTCGGTGGTCTCCGGCGGCTGCGTTTCTGCAGGGCCTTCAGAATACTGGATAATCACTTCCGAAGTCACATCCAGCTCCGTGTCCTTGGACACGGACTGGTAAATCACTTCGTTCTTGGGCTTCTGGCTCTCCATGGGATCATATCGCACATTCTGGAAGCCAAGCTGGGTCATCAATTCTTTCACCAGCTCCAGGTCCTTACCAACCACTTCAGGCATGGTGGCAGTCACCACTGCCGGTCCGGAGCTGACGTACAGGTAAACCGTCTGCCCCTCCTTCACATCGGCCCCGGCGGCAGGATCGGTGCGGATGACCAGACCCTTTTCCACGGTATCACTGGCCTCGTTCTTGGTCAGGGGATGGAAGCCCTGATTGGTCAGCAGGGCGCTGGCGTCCTCGGCGGAGGCACCGGCAAAGTCATCCATGGTTTTGGTCTCCGGCTCGGGGCCCATGCTCACGGTAATCCAGAGGTCAGTCCCCCGCTGGACCTTTTCCCCTCCAGCGGGCTGCTGGGAGATGATCTGGCCCTCCTCGTAAGTATCATGGTACTGCTGGGGCATCAGGCGGATGTTGAAGTCACTGTAAGTGGCGGCAAAATTTTCATCATACCGCTCCCCTTCCAGGTAGGGTACCTCCACATAGTCCCGCTCCCGGTCCAGCAAAACGCCGTTGAACAGGGCCACCAGGAAGATCACAATGGCGATCACCGCCACGGCGCTGCAGATCACAATGGCAGTGGTAGCCACCCGGCTGCGCTCCTCTTCCTTCTTCCGGATCTCTGCCTTTCTGCGCTGCTGGGCCCGGCGGATGCTGTCGGTTTCCCGGGTGGATACGGCCGGAGCCGTGCGCACCGTGGGAACCGTCCCGGTTTTCCGCCGTTCCTGGCTCTGGCGGAGCCGTGCCGTGTCGGAAGTGGGACGGACGCCGGTTTTTGCCTGAACCTTTTTCTCCGCCGTGGTCTGGGGGCGGTGCTGGGATTCGCTGGGGATAGCCCGGGTGGCGTCGTCCATCAGGAATTTATGATCGAAGACAATGGCGGGATTTTTCCGGAACTCCTCCATATCCTGGAGCATTTCCGTGGCGGAAACGTACCGGTCCCGGACGTCCAGCGCCATGGCCTTCATGATGATCTGCTCCATTCCCTTGGGAATGTTGGGGTTCAGGGTAGAAGGCAGCGGTGCGCCGCCGTTGATGTGCTGAATGGCCACCGCCACCGCAGACTCTCCGTCGTAGGGGGGCCGGCCGGTCATCATCTCATACATCACCACGCCCAGGGAGTACAGGTCGGAGCGGTTGTCCGTGTGCCCGCCCTTGGCCTGCTCGGGGGAGATGTAGTGAACGGAACCCAGGGCCTCCTTGGTCAGGGTGTTGCTCTTGTTCATCACCCGGGCGATGCCAAAGTCCATCACCTTCACTGAGCCGTTTTTCAGCACCATCACATTATGGGGCTTGATATCCCGGTGGACGATGCCCCGGCTGTGGGCGTGTTCCAGGCCCTTGCAGATCTGCATGGAGAAGTGGAGGGTTTCCTTCCAATTCAGCACGCCCTTTTTCTCCATGTACTGCTTCAGGGAGATTCCGTCGATCAGCTCCATGACGATGTAGTTGGCGGAATCGGAGGAGGAGACATCGTACACCTGCACGATGTTGGGATGGCTCAGCATGGCCACCGCCTCGCCCTCGGCATGGAACCGGCGCCGGAACTCCTCGTCCATGGCGAATTCATCTTTCAGTATTTTAATCGCGACCAGCCGGTTGAGCCGGTGGCAGCGGGCTTTATACACAACAGCCATGCCGCCGCTGCCGATCATCTCCAGGATTTCGTACCGGTTATCCAGCAGCCGTCCAATATATTGATCCATTTTCCAGATTCGCTCCTTTCGCGGCTCTTGCTAAATCGCAACCAGAATGCTGGTCACATTGTCCGGTGCGCCCCGGTTTTTCGCAATGTTCAGCAGCCGCTTGCAGCAATGCTGCTTGTTCACCCCGTGCACCACCTCGAACAGGATCTCCTGGTCATCCAGCAGATTGCTCAGGCCGTCGGAGCAGAGCAGCAGGAAATCTCCCTTGCTCATATCCCGATGAAAAATGTCACAGCTGACCATGGGCTCTGTGCCGATGGCCCGGGTGATGAAGTTCTTTCCGGGGTAGCCCTTTGCCACCTCCGGGGTGATTTCTCCCCGGTCCACCATCATCTGAACCAGGGAATGATCCTTGGTGATTTGCTGGATGCCGCTGCGGGTGATACCGTAGGCCCGGCTGTCTCCCACATTGACCACGGTGACCTTCTTCCCCGTGACCAGGGCGGCCACCAGAGTGGTGCCCATGCCGTCAAACTCCTCAAACTGAGCGGCCTGGTCGTAAACCGTGAAATTTGCCAGCTTCACACCGCTGGACAGCATCTGGTCAATCTTCTCCATGTCCATTTTGGGCACCCAGCACCGCCGGATCTCCTCCACGAACACGTCCACCGCCAAAGTGCTGGCAATGTTGCCGGACTTGGCGCCGCCCATGCCGTCGCAGACAACGCACAGCAGGGTATTGCGGTCCAGCTGTTCAATTTGATAGGCGTCCTGATTCTGCTTGCGGACGCTGCCAGGATCAGTCAATCCCCAGCTCTGCATACTCTGGCTCCTTTCGGATCTGTATGTATCGGCGGACTTTTCACCGCACTCCGGAAGCCGGTTACCGGTCTTCTCTCTTGTTTTCCTGTGTGTATTTTCTTCTCAGCTGCCCGCAGGAGGCATCGATGTCCCCGCCCAGGGTGCGGCGCACCGTGGTGGGGATGCCTCCGTCCTCCAGAATCTTCTGGAACGCTGCCACCGAGGCCCGGGTACTGGGCTGCAGGGGGCTTTCCTCCACATGGTTCAAAGGAATCAAATTGAAGTGGGCGGGCAGGCCCTTCATCCGCTCCAACAGCTCCCGGGCATTTTCGGGGGAATCGTTGACGCCCCGGATCATGGCGTACTCAAACGAAATCCGGCGGCTGGTGGCCTGATAATAACGGCGGCAAGCATCCAGCAGCTGCTCGATGGGATAGGCCTTGTTCACCGGCATGATCCGGTTCCGGATTTCATTGTTGGGGGCGTGGAGGGAGATGGACAGGGTCAGCTGCAATTTTTTCTGCGCCAGTTCGTCAATCTTCGGCACCAGGCCGCAGGTAGACAGGCTGATGTGGCGCATGGAAATGTTCATTCCCTCAGGACTGTTCACCAGCTCCAGGAAGCGCATCACATTGTCAAAATTGTCCAGGGGTTCCCCAATGCCCATCAATACAATATGGGAAATGGGCAAGCCGGAGTCCACCTGGGTAAACAGCACCTGGTCCAGCATTTCCTGCGGTTCCAGCCGCCGGACCAATCCCCCCAGGGTAGAGGCACAGAAGGCGCAGCCCATCCGGCAGCCCACCTCGGTGGAGATGCACACGGTGTTGCCGTAGTGATAGCGCATCAGCACCGTCTCCACGCAGTTGCCGTCGGACAGCCGCCACAGATATTTGATGGTGCCGTCCCGCTGAGACTCCTGGTGGCGGACCACCTCCGGCGGGCAGATGGGGTAACGTTCCTCCAGGGTTTCCCGGAGGGCCTTGGGCAGGTTGGTCATCTCGTCATAGGATCGCACGCCTTTGTGAAGCCAAGTATAAACCTGCTTCGCCCGAAACTGGGGCTGGCCAAGTTCTTTGAAGATTCCTGCCAGTTCCGGCAGGGTCTGGGATTTCAGGTTCATACTTTCCTCCGCATTCGGCAGATAAAAAATCCATCGGTATCCCATTGTCCCGGGATCAGGGTCAGCATTCCGGTTTCGTTCTTTGGGAAAATGTCAGGCAGATTCAGCGGCTCCGGATAAAACTCCGGGTTTTCCTCCAGGAACCGAGCGGCCACGTCCTCGTTCTCCCGCCGCAGCACCGTGCAGGTGGAGTACATCAGTACGCCGTCGGGGCGGACATAGCGGGCCTGGTTGCAAAGAATGGACAACTGCAGCTCCGGCAGATTTTCCGTTTCCTTCAGGTTCTTGTAACGGATATCCGGTTTCTTCCGGATGATGCCCAGACCGGAACAGGGCACGTCGGCGATCACCGCATCCATCTGCCCCACCCATTCCTCCACCAGAACCGAAGCGTCCTGGACCCGGGCGGTAATGTTTTCCAAGCCCAGCCGCTGGGCACCTTTACGGATCAGCTCCGCTTTATGGGGGTGAATGTCGCAGGAGACGATCTCTCCCCTGCCTCCCATTGCAATGGCGGCGGCAAAGCTCTTCCCTCCGGGAGCGGCGCAGCAGTCCAGCACCTTTGCCCCAGTCCGGGGAAGCTGCGCACACAGCACGCTGAGCCGGGACGCCGGGTCCTGGACATAAAACAAGCCTTCCCGGAAGGGCGGGAGGGTTTCCAGGTTCCCGGTATTTTCCAGCACCAGGCAGTCCGGCATCCAGCCGTGGGGCCGGGCGGTGATGCCCGCCTCTGCCAACCGGGCGGTTAAACCGGCGGTGTCCACCTTCAAGGTGTTCACCTGAATCACGGTTTTGGGTGCCTGGTTATCGGCAATCAGCATGGGTTCCAGCTGCCCCTTGGGCAGGTTGGCTTTCAAAAGGGAAATCAATTCCTCCGGGTGGCTGTAGCGGTCAGCGTAGGAGACCGGCTCTTTCAGCTGTCCCTTTGTATCCGCCGCCCGGCGCAATACTCCGTTGACCAAAGCAGGAGCCTTGGGGTTTTTGCAGTACCGCTTGGCCAGGGAAACCGACTGGTTCACCGCGGCAGAATCGGGAATTTTGTCCAGCTCGTAAATCTGGTACAGTCCCAGATGGAGAATGTCCCGCACCGCCGGGTGCAGATCCTTCAGCCGTCCGGTGAGCAGCTGAGCAAGATAATAGTCCAGCTTGCCCCGGTTCTGAATCACGCCATAGCACAGCCGGGTGGCCAGCGCCGCATCCCGGCTGTCCAGCCGATCCCGATGAATATAGATTTTCAGCACCCCATTGGACCAGGCGCCTTCCTTCCGGCAGGCAATCAGCGCATTCAGCGCCGTCTCCCGGGCGCCCATCAGCCGTTCAGGGGGTGCCCCCGGAAATAATCCGGAGCGGACATCCGTTTTCCGCCCTCCGCCTGGAGGGACAGGATTTCCACCGCCCCTTCTCCGCAGGCAATCCGCAGACCAGTTTTGGTCAGGCCCAGGATTTCACCAGGCTTACCGGAGCCCTCCACCACCCGGGTGTCGTGAACCTTGAAGGTCTTTCCCTGCAGCTCCATGGTGGCCACCGGCCAGGGGTGCAGGCCCCGGACATGGTTGTGCACCTGCCAGGCGGTCTTGGTCCAGTCGATGGGGCTCATGGTCTTGTCCAGCAGAGGAGCATAGCTGACCTGGGTGGGGTCCTGGGGCGTCCCCTCCACAGGGCCGGCGGCAAACCGGCTCAGGGTCTTGCTCAGAAGGTCTGCTCCCAGTATCGCCAGACGATCCAGCAGTTCTCCGGCGGTCTCGTTTTCGCCGATGGGGGTCCGGGAAATTTCAATGATGTCTCCCGCGTCCATCTCCCGGCACAGGTACATGGCGGTGACGCCGGTCTCTTTCTGACCGTCCAGCACCGCCCACTGATAGGGTGCGGAGCCCCGATACTGGGGCAGGACGCTGGCGTGGATGTTGATGCAGCCCCGGGTAGGCACATCCAACACCTTCTGGGGCAGAATCCGGCCGTAGGCCACCACAGCGCACACATCCGGTTTCAGTGATCGCAGCTGCTCCACCGTCTCTTCCGCCCGGAAATTCTCCGGCTGGAATACGGGAATTCCCGCCGCCTGGGCAATTTCCTTCACCGGGGAGCAGACCAGTTTCATCCCCCGGCCCTTGGGACGGTCGGGCTGGGTGTAGACGCCCACCACCTCAAAACCATCCGCCAGAATTTTTTTCAGACAGGTCGCCGAAATATCCGGCGTTCCCATAAACACAACCCGCATGGACTTTCCTCCGTAATGTTATCCGTTGGACTCTTCCTCGTCCTCCTCGGTGCACAGCTCGTCCTCCCGGAGGAAGCGCTCCATCACCTCGGTAAACACGATGCCATCCAGATGATCCAGCTCATGGCAGAAGCACCGGGCAATCAATTCTTCCCCTTCGGCCTCAAACCATTCGCCTTTGCGATCCTGGGCCCGGACCTTGGCATAGTAGGGCCGCTTCACCAGGCCGTACTTTCCCGGCACGCTGAGGCAGCCCTCGGCGCCGATCTGCTCGCCGTCAGTCTCCACCAGAGAGGGGTTTACCAGTTCCAAGACCTCTTCCCCGGTGTCCACCACCACAACCCGGCGCAGAATGCCCACCTGGGGGGCCGCCAGACCTACCCCGTTGGCATCCGCCAGGGTTTCCTTCATATCGTCCAGCAGCTTTTCCAGCTTCCGGTCAAATTTTTCCACCGGGCGGCACACCTTATGCAGCGCCGGGTCCTGATCTGTCAGAATTTTCCGCAGTCCCATAAAACTCCCTCTCTCTACTCCTCGTAACCGTTGATATCCACAAAGGCGCTGACGCCCCGATTGGCCTTGTCCTTGGCAAACTGACGCAGCAGGTGAGACAGCAGCAGCCGCAGGTTCTTGCTCATACGGCAGCGCAGGGTCACCTGATAGCGATAATGATAATTGATCTTTGGCACCGCACAGGGGGCGGGGCCCAGCACGGAACACCGCTCGTTTCGGTATTCCGGCAAATTCAGGCAGTCGTTCAGACTGTCCCGGAGTTTGACCGCGCCCCGCAGCACAGCGGTTTCCTCCTGACCGGAGAAGGTAATCACCCCGATGTCCCCGAAGGGCGGGGCGTTCTGCACCCGGCGCAGTTCAATCTCCTGATTGTAAAATCCCTCGTAATCCTGCCGGGCAGCCAGCCGGATCACAGAATGCTCCGGCACCAGAGTCTGGATCACCGCCTTGCCCGGGGCCTCTCCCCGGCCTGCCCGGCCCACCACCTGGGTGAGCATATTAAAGGTGGTCTCCCCCGCCCGGTAGCCTCCGGTGTACAGGCTCAGATCAGCGTCCAGCACCCCAACCAACGTCACATTAGGCAGGTTCAGCCCTTTCGCAACCATCTGGGTGCCGATGAGCACCGGGACACCCCGCTGCTGAAATTCCGTCAGGATCTGCTCGTGGGTGTTGGCGGCACTGACCGTGTCCGTGTCCATCCGCAGGCTCTCCATGTCCGGGAACAGATATTCCAGCTCCTGCTGCACCTTCTGGGTGCCGGTGCCCAAGGCTTTCATGGGCCCGCCGCAGTCCGGGCACCGTTCCGGTGCCGGCTGGGAGTAGCCGCAGTAGTGGCACATCAGCCGCTGGTTGGCGCTATGGTAGGTCAGCCGGATGCTGCACCGGGGACACTGGGGGGTCTGGCGGCAATCCACGCACACCAGAGCCCGGCTGTTGCCCCGGCGGTTCAGCAGAAGAATGGTCTGCTTTCCCTGCTGCCGGGTTTCCATCATGGCCTGGCGCAGAGGAACGCTGAGGGAAAGGTCATTTCCCAGCTTCAGCTCCTGGCGCATATCCACCACCTCCACCTCCGGCAGAGGACGGCCATTGTAGCGGCTGGTCAGGCGGTACAGGGCATAATCCTTCGATCTTGCCCGGTACATGGTCTCTATAGAGGGAGTGGCAGAACCCAGCAGCACCAGCGCCCCCTCTTTGGCACCCCGGAAAATTGCCACCTCCTTGGCGGAATACCGGGGGGTATTTTCTGATTTGTAGGAATGTTCCTGTTCTTCATCCAAGATAATCAATCCTGGGCTGCAGGGAGCAAAAACTGCGGAGCGGGTTCCCACCACCACCCGGGCCTGTCCGTCCCGGACCCGTTTCCATTGGTCGTAGCGTTCTCCTGCTCCCAGGCTGCTGTGGAGAATCCCCACCTGCTCCCCGAAATAAGCCGCCATCAGCCCCAGCAATTGAGGGGTCAGGGCGATTTCCGGCACCAGCAGCAGGGCACTTTTCCCCCGCTCCAGGCAGGCGCGGATCAGTTGGATATACACGGCGGTTTTTCCCGATCCGGTCACCCCCTGCAGAAGGGCAACCCCGGGCTGATCCGCCTCCATCTTGGCCAGAAGGCCCTGATAACATGCCTGCTGCTCCGGGTTCAGCACCAACGGCCCGTTGAGAACCGCCGGACGGATTTCCCTGCAGCGCAGCACCGGCCGGTGAGACAAGGTCAGATATCCCAGCTGTTCCAGCCGGTTCACCGTACCCACTCCCGCTCCGGTGTAGTAGCACAGTTCTTTTACCGCCGCGGTACCCAGGCTGCAAAGCAGCTCCAGCACCGCTTTCTGCATGGCCGCCGACTTGGGTCGGCTGGCGGCGTAGGCCATAGCCTCCTCCGGCGGAACTGCCAGGGCGGCAATCTTCTCGGTTTTATCTCCCAGACGGCGAAGATAGTCCGTCTGGGTGGAAATCCATTTTTTCCCGGACAGATATCCCAGAACGGATTTCAGTTCCTCCTCCGGAAGGGTCCTTTCCAGGGCGGCGGCTTCCGCCTGTCCTCCCGCCTGTTCCAGCAGTTCCAGAATCTGCCGGGCGCCTTCCTTGCGAATCACGGCCTGTTGCCAGGACCGGTCCTCCGTCAGACACACCGTCACCCGCTGCCGGAACCACACGCCCCCGGGCAGCATGGCCCGAATGGCGTCGTAAAAGGTGCAGAAATACCGTTCCCGAAGAAAAGCCGCCAGCCGGAGCTGCCGGTCGGTAAGGATGGGCTCCGGATCCAGAAGAGCGGTCACTTCCTTCAGTTTCCCGTCGTCCCCAGGGGAAACAGTCAGAACCACCCCTTCAGTGGGTCTGTTCCCCCGGCCAAAGGGCAGCTGAACCCGTTGTCCCGGCTGAATGGGCATTCCCTCCGGAACCCGGTAGGAATAGGGCTTGTCTATGGCAAACGTAGCCGCGGACACGGCAACCTGGACAATCATCCCCATCCCCTCGCTTTTCTCCGGAAATCCCGGATCAGTTCTTGTAAATGTCCTTGACGGTAGCCGTCAGCTTGCCGTCCGCCACTTCCTGAATGGCCAGGGTCACCGGCTTCTCCGGCAGTTCCTCCTGGAAAGCTTCCGCCTCAGCAGCGATCTGGCGGGCACGATGGGCCACCAGGTTCACCAGCAGATACCGGCTCTCCACATTCTTCAGCAAATCCGCAACAGGGGGGTAAAGCATAGTAAGTCCTCCAAAATCAATTCGTATTCTCGCCGGAATCGGCGATGATATCCAAAATTTCCTGGGCGCAGCGTTCGGCGTCGTCGTTGACCACCACATGGTCGTACCAGAACCGCTGCTCCATTTCCCAGACAGCCCGGGTCATGCGCATCTGGATCTGATCCTCCGGCGTGTCCCCACGGCCACGGAGTCTGCGCTCCAGTTCCTCCATACTGGGGGGCATAATGAAAATCAGCACTGCCTCCGGGTCAGATGCCCGGACCTGTTTGGCGCCGTTGGGCTCAATGTCCAGCAGCACCGGCCCCTTTTCCAGTTTCTCCCGGGCCTGGGCTCTGGGCGTGCCGTAAAAATTTGCGGCATGGGCATCATACTCCAAAAACGCCCCCTGGTCAATCATCTCCTGGAAGCGTTCTTTGGTGATGAAATAATAGTGTACCCCATCGATCTCCCCGGGTCTGGGTGGACGGGTGGTGGCAGAGACAGAGAAGGTCAGATCTTTCCGTTTCTGCATCATAATGCCCAGCACCGTGCCTTTTCCCACGCCGGAGGCGCCGGAAATCACAATCAGCTTGTTTTTCATTCCTCTGTCTCCTCCTGAATGGGCTCGGGACGATCCTGCCACCGGGCGGCCAGGGTTTCCGTGGGGATGCCCGACAGAATCACATGGTCTGTGTCCATCAGCAGAACCGCTTTGGTCTTCCGTCCGTAGGAAGCGTCAATCAGCATCCCCCGCTCCCGGGCCTCCTGGATCAGCCGCTTGATGGGGGCGGAATCCGGGGCCACAATGGCCAGCAGCCGGGCGGCGGACACCATGCTTCCGAAGCCAATGTTAATCAGTTTCATGACCGCTCCTTACTCCAGGTTCTGGGTCTGCTCCCGGATTTTCTCCAGTTCGGCCTTGATGTCCACCACCACCCGGGCCAGCCGGACATCGGTGCACTTGGAGCCGATGGTATTGGCCTCCCGGTTCATCTCCTGAAGCAGGAAGTCCAGCTTTCTGCCCACGGCGCCGCCGGCGGTGAGCATGGTGTTCATCTGGTCCAGATGGCTTCTCAGCCGGACGGTCTCCTCGTCCACCGCCACCTTGTCGGCAAAGATAGCCGCCTCCGTGAGAATCCGGCTCTCATCAATGGCGGTGTTGGCCAGGACCTCTTTCAGCTTGTTTTCCAGCCGGGTGCGGTAGTCTGCCACCGTCTGGCTGCCGCCTGCCTCCACCTGGGCAACCAAGCCCAGAATGGTCTGGCCCCGGCTGCGCAGATCCGCCTCCAGGGCTTTGCCCTCGGCAGAGCGCATGGCATCGTATTGCTCCAGCGCCTTGGCCGTCACGCTCATCAGGTCGCCCAGCAGCTGTTCTTCGTCCACCTGGGCCCGTTCCACAGTGAATACCTCCGGCATCCGGGAGATCAGGGAAACGCTGATGTCGTCCCGGACCGGGAACTTCTCCGCCATCTGTCTCATGGCGTCCAGATAGCCCCGGACCATTTCCTCGTTCAGCGTCACTTGGACATCCCCGGCCCCTTCGGAATGAACGGACACAAACACGTCCACCTTGCCCCGGGAAATGGCGCTCTTTACCGCCTGCTTCATTGCGTCCTCTGCAAAGGACAGCATCCGAGGCAGCTTCACGGAGCAGTCCAGGTACCGGTTGTTTACCGAGCGAATTTCCACCGTGAATTCCCGGCCGTTAACCGTTTCCACCGCCCGGCCGTAGCCGGTCATGCTTTTAACCATGGGTGTTTTCCTCTCTTCTTCTGGCTCCGACGGGAGTATTCCCGGCGAAAGCCGTAATGGTATAGCCAATATTCTGCCGGCGCATCACCTTCCGGTCATACACCACCACACCGGCGCAGCCCAGGAGGAATCCCAGACAGCCGCCCAGGACGCCAAAGTTCCCGGGCAGGGTCCCCAGGTAGTAGCCCAGAAAGAACAGCACCAGCGGCAGCACATACAGCACCGCTGCCCCCTTCAGAACAGGAGCCGACTGGGAAACCACTTTCACCAGGTCTCCGGTCCGGGCCCCCAGGGGGTTGTCCGCAGTAAACAGCATGGCCTCCTTGGCGGCGCCACAGCCGGAACACTTGTGGCAGTCTCCGGAGCAGGCGCTTTCCCGGACATGGATCACCAGAGCCGTGCCGTCATCAAAGGTTTTCTTAACCCGTACAAGCTGTTCCATGGTCATTCTCCTGCTTGTACCATGGCGGTCACCGAGTTGGTCTTCAGGGCTCCCACGTCCTCAAAGCCCTCCGGGAAGATGACGACTACCCGGTAGGTGGCAGTGCCCACCTCCGCGTTGGTAAAGTCCGCCTCCGCCACAATATCCTCTTCTTCCAGACTGGTAATCTCATCCGCCGGGCCCCGGACCTTCACCGTCAGGCTGGCGGTGATGATCTCCGCGGACAATCCCTCGGGCACATTGACCACCCGGAAGTTTTCAATGGTGACCTCCTTGGTCATCACGTCGGAGATCCGGATCTTAACCGTCAGCTCCGAAACACCAGTCTGGTTGGTGACACCCTCCGGCAGGTTGATGGGGAATGTCAGCTCCGTGGAGGACCGCTCCACATCCGCCAGATTGATGGTGCAGACCGTGAAGCTGTCGCCCAGTTCGGACAGCACCGCCTCGCCGCCGGACACCCGGAGGGTCTCCTGGGAGAGGGTGATCTCCGTATTGCTGGCGGTAGCACCGCCGCCGTACACCACATCCACCACCAGATCCAACTCCTTGATCCGCTGAATCTGCATATCCAGGCGAACCTCTTCCACGCTGGTGACAATCTGCTGGGCATCCACTGGTTCCCCGGCTGCATCGCACAGGGTATAGCGGTAGCTCTGGGAGATGGATTTCACCTGCTCGGACAGATCCACCTCGATCTGGGCATGGTCAATCTGATCCACCACTGCCGCCGGACCTGCCACCGTAATGGTGGGGTTGTCCAGCACGGCGTTTTCCGTGTCATAAATATAGTCCTCGGAGCGGCTGCCGGTCCAGCTCACCTGCACCGGGATCTCCTTGGTTCTGCGGTAGTCCACATCCACATAGATGGCCTGGGGATTCCGGGACTCCTCCGTCAGGCTGCTTCCGTTGACGTTGCTGGGATAGACAACCGTATAGGCCAGGGCAATGTCGTCCCCCGGCTCCGTAATTTTGGACAGGTCTGCCTTCACCGTCAGGCTGTTGCTGTTGGTAATCTTGTTCAGTTCGCCCCGGGGACCGGACAAATGCACCGACACAGTGCTGGTGGACCGGCTGGTGATCATCAGGTTGTCTTCGTTCAGGATGGACTCGCCCTCCATCACCACCGGGACGTTGTAGTAGGTTCGGTCGTCCTGCTGGCTGACGGTATTCACCACATACAGCCACAAGCCGAAGGCGACCGCCAGGGACAGGGCCACGGAATACAGCTTATTCCTTCTCATAACCTTCCTCCTTGCCGTGGGCGGTGATCTTCTGCTTCATCCGCTCCACCAGGCTCTGGGGACTCTCCCGCTTCTCGGCGGGATTCAGTTCATTCTGCAGCAGCTTTTCCAGAGTCTGAGGGGCCAGGTGACGTTTCAGCATTCCGCCCACCGCCACGGAAATGGTGCCGGTCTCCTCGGACACCACCACCACCACCGCGTCGCTGACTTCACTGGTGCCCAGGGCAGCATGGTGCCGGGTACCCAGTTCCTTGGGCATATTGGGATTCTTGGACAAGGGCATCACGCATCCGGCAAAGGCAATCCGGCCGTCCTTGATGATCACGGCGCCGTCATGCAGGGGGGAATTGTGGAAAAAGATATTACGCAGCAGCTGCTCCGACACCAGTGCATCGATCTGGGTGCCGGTTTTGTAGTATTCGTTCAAATGTTGTTCCCGGGCAAACACGATCAGGGCACCCACCTTCTCCTCGCTCATGATCTCACAGGCCCGGACGGTCTGGGTGATCATGGCGTCTATCTCCTGGACGGGCTTGGTGGTACCGAAGATGGTACTCAGCCGCATGGTGCCCAGGTGGTCCAGCATCCGCCGCAGTTCCGGCTGGAACAGCACCACAAAGGCCAGCAGTCCGATGGCCAGCAGCTGGCTGAGCAGCCAGTTCAGGGTATAAAGATGCAATTCGCTGGTTGCCACAGCAACCAGCACCAGCAGCACAACCGTGCGGGTCAGGCGCATCATATGAGGCGTGCGAATCAACGGCAGCAATTTATATATCAAAAAAGCAACCACAAGAATGTCCAGATAGTCGCTCCACTGCATACTTCGGATATTCTGGATGAAATTCTGAAGGGCTTCCATCCTATCCATCCCCCTTTTTATGTCAACTAGTCCACAGAGCAGAATCCGCTAGCGTATACTGATCTATTATCCTGTCTATTATAGCGAATCCCTCAGCCGATGGCAATAGTCATTGTGTAAATTTTTTATTTCCGGAATCCGGGCATACCGGCGCAGCTTCGCAGAAGGGCCGCCGTATCTCCATCGGCGGACGCCCAGCCAAAACTGACCCGCACGGTGCCTGTGGTCTCCGTTCCGGCACTCTGGTGGGCCAGCGGGGCGCAGTGCAGCCCCGCGCGCACCGCCACATCCCGCTGAGCTAGATATTCTGCCGCCTCTTCGCAGTCCATTCCCGGCCGAAAAGACAGAGTGGCCGCCTGGTGTTCTCCGGAAAACACCTGCATTCCCAGTTTTCTCAGCCCGGCGGCGCACCGTTTCAGCTGCCGGTGCTCCCGACGGTACAACTGGTCAAGGCCGGTTTTTTGCACATATTCTATCCCCCGGCACAGACCCACGATCCCCGGCACGTTCACCGTTCCTGCCTCCTGCCGCTCCGGCAGATCCTCCGGCATGGTCTGGACCAGGGAAGCGCTGCCCGTTCCACCGTAGAGCAGGGGCTCCCCGGGCTGGGCGCACAGCAGAATTCCCGTGCCCTGGGGCCCCAGCAAACCCTTGTGGCCCGGCATGGCGATAAACCTGGCCCCCAGGGCGGAAAAATTCACCGGCAGGGTCCCGGCAGACTGGGCCGCATCCACAATCAGGGGAATTCCCCGCATTCGGCACAGGGCGGCAATCTGCTCCACTGGCAGAATATAGCCGAACACGTTGGACACATGGGTCACCACCGCCGCCTGGACCCCGGGGGTCAGGCATCGGTCAAAGGCCGTCAGGGTATCCTGCCAATCGAACAGTTTTCGCCCCGCCACCTGAATGTCCGCTCCCAAAGCGTGAAGGGGCCGGGTCACCGCGTTGTGTTCAAATCCCGAGATGACCACACGTCCCCCGGGTTTGACCAGGGAACGGATGGCAATGTTCAGTCCGTGGGTACAGTTGCTGGTGAAGACCACCTGCTCCGGGTCGCAGGAAAACAGTCGGGCCGCCTGCTCCCGGCAGGCAAAAACCTGCTTTGCCGCCTCCATGGCGGCCCCGTATCCCCCTCGGCCCGGGCTGGCACAGGTGGTCATAGCCTGCAATACCCCCCGGTACACGCCGGCGGGTTTGGGGAAGGAGGTTGCGCCATAGTCCAGATAGATCATAGCGGAATCTCCTCAAACTGGCCTTCTCCGGTTTGCAGATAAACCCGCCGGAGGGGGATTCTGTTCTGCCGCAGAAGCTGAACCTGGGACCGGATCTCCAGCGTGCGAATCCGCAGGGCATAACCGCAGCCCTGCTCTTCCATCCACTTGGGGGTGCGCTGGAGGGTGCAGGAAACATTCCCCCGGGACAGGAGTCTCTCCGCCCGCTGGGCGAAGGTGATGGAGCGAAAGGTAATATAATAGTAATTCATCGGCAAAACCTCCCGGCTCAATCTATGATTTCCCGGTCGAAAAGGTGCCTTTTCTTTCCCTCCCCCGGCGGCCCGTTGTAAAACTATCTCAATTTCTTCGCTTAATGTGAAGGTTATCTATTGAGTTTTACCAGAAGATCCGGTATAATGGTCGTAAATTCAAGGAAAGGAGCCCCACCCATGGAACATCACAATCCCCTTCTGCCCGATCCCGGCTGTCAAAATAAGTTCATTACCATCGGCGAAATCATGCTCCGTCTTACGCCCCCCAATTATCAGAAAATCCGCATGGCCAATGAATTTGAGGCCACCTACGGCGGCAGTGAAGCCAACATTGCCCTTGCCCTGGCCAACCTGGGCATTGACTCCACCTTCTTCTCCGTGGTTCCCAACAACTCCATCGGTAAGAGCGCCATCCGGATGCTCCGCTCCAATGACGTTCACTGCACCCCGGTGATCCTGTCCACCCCGGAGGAAACCCCCACCCATCGGCTGGGCACCTACTACCTGGAAACCGGCTACGGCATCCGGGCCAGCAAGGTAACCTACGACCGGAAGCACTCCGCCATTACCGAGTACGACCTGAGCAAGGTGGACATTCCCAAGCTGCTTACCGGCTTTACCTGGCTCCATGTGTCCGGCATTACGCCCGCCCTTGGTCCCAGCTGTGCCGACTTTATTCTCAATTGCCTGAAAACTGCCAAGGAACTGGGGCTGGTTACCAGCTTCGACGGCAACTTCCGCTCCAAGCTGTGGACCTGGGAGGAGGCCCGGGACTATTGCACCCAGTGCCTGCCCTATGTGGATGTGCTGCTGGGCATTGAGCCGTACCACCTGTGGAAGGACGAAAATGACCACAGCAAGGGCGACTGGAAAGACGGCGTGCCCATCCAGCCCAGCTATGAACAGCAGGATGAGGTGTTCCAGCACTTCATTGAACGCTATCCCAACATTCAGTGCATCGGCCGTCATGTGCGTTACGCCCACTCCGGCTCCCAGAACAGTCTGAAAGCCTTCATGTGGCACCAGGGACATACCTTTGAGAGCAAGCTCTTCACTTTCAACATCCTGGACCGGGTAGGCGGCGGCGATGCCTTCGCCAGCGGTCTGATCTACGCCATGATGAACGGCTACAAGCCCATGGACATGGTGAACTTTGCGGTGGCCAGCTCTGTGATCAAGCACACCATCCACGGAGACGCCAATATCACAGACGACGCCGGTGCCATTAAGGAAATCATGAACATGAAGTTTGACATCAAACGCTGACGGCCCACAGCAAAGCCCCGACGGACAGGAATCTGTCCGTCGGGGCTTATTGTTATTCTTCCAGCAGGCACACCGCATGGCAGGCCATGCCTTCCCCCGTGCCGGTGAAACCCAGCTTTTCCTCGGTGGTTGCCTTCACATTCACCCGCTCCGGGTCCAGGCCCAGGGCGGAAGCAATGTTTTCTTCCATCCAACTGATGTAATCCTTCAGCTTGGGCTTCTGGGCAATCATGGTCACGTCGATGTTGCTCACCCGGTAGCCCTTCTGCGCTACCTTCTGTCCCACGATGTTCAGCAGCACCAGAGAATCCGCCCCCTTATACTTGGGGTCGGTGTCCGGAAAATGCCGGCCGATGTCTCCCAGTCCCGCCGCTCCCAGCAGTGCGTCGGATACCGCGTGGAGCAGCACATCTGCGTCGCTGTGACCGTCCAAACCCAGTTCATAGGGAATCTTCACCCCGCCCAGAATCAGGTCCCGGCCCGGCACCAGCCGGTGAACATCATATCCATGTCCGATTCTCATTCCATTTCCTCCAGCAGCATCTGCGCAATTTTCAGATCCATGGGGGTGGTGACCTTCAGGTTCCGCTCGTCCCCCTCTACAATTTTCACCTTCATGCCCATCTGCTCCACGGCGGAGCAGTCATCGGTGACCTGCAGCCCCTCCTGCTCCGCTTTTGCCAATGCCCCCCGAAGCAGGTCATAGTCAAAAACCTGGGGCGTCTGGACCGCAAACAGGCTGGCCCGATCCGGCGTTTCCTTCACCACGCCCCCGGTGACCACCTTGATGGTGTCCTTCACCGGGACGGCGGGGGCGGCAGCGCCATAAGTGTTGGCTGCCCGAATGACACGGTCAATAACCTGCCAGGTAACCAGAGGCCGGGCGCCGTCATGGATGGCCGCCAGCTTTACCTTCTCGGACAGGGCATTCAGCCCCAAATGCACCGATTCCTGACGGCTGGCCCCTCCGGCCACCACCGCCTGAACCTTGGACATCCCCCGGCACAATCCGGTGATGGGCTGGATCAAATCCTCCCGGGTGACCACCACAATCTCGGAAACTGCGTCGCAGTTCTGAAACCGCTCCACCGTCCGCTGGATCATAGGCTTTCCGCCCAGCTGGGCCATCACCTTGTCGATGCCTCCCATCCGGGAGGCGGAACCCGCCGCTACAATCACTGCCCCGCAATATTTCAGGGGCAGCAGCTTCCGGGCTGGGCGGGTGATTTTGGTAATGTCCATAGCCTTACAGCTCCTTTACCAATTCCTTGAAGTAGTTGCCCCGGACCATGAAATTCTTGAACTGGTCAAAAGCGGCGCTGGCGGGGCTCATCAGCACCACATCCCCGGGTTCTGCCGACGCCGCTGCCGCCTTCACCGCCGGAGCGAAGGTTCCGCAGTCCACGATTTCCAGCTCCGCCGGGTTATAGTCCGAACAGGACTCCACCGCCTGACGGATCTTCGGCCCGGTGGCGCCTCCCAGGAACAGCTTCTTTACATGGGCGCAGATCTCCGGCCCCAAAACATCATAGGGAATGTGCTTGTCGTAACCCCCGGCGATGAGAATCACCTTCTCCCGGAAGCTGCGCAGTCCGGCAATGGTCCGGCTGGGTGAGGAAGCGATGGAGTCGTTGTAGAACTTCACCCCGTCTTTCACCCGAACCAGTTCAATCCGATGCTCGACGCCGCCAAAAGTCTTGGCCACATGTCGGATCACATCATCCTCCACCAAGCCCTCCACCATGGCGATGGCGGCCATGTAATTTTCCACGTTGTGGACACCGGGGATGAGAATGTCCTCCACCGGCAGAACGGGCGTTCCGTTGCGGCAGATAACCCCATTATCCAGGCACACGTCCGCCTTTCCCTGCCGGGAGAAGAACCGGGTGGTGCCGTTGCCCCGGAACTGAGACGTGATGGGGTTGTCAGCGTTGAGAATCAGAAGTCCGCTTTCGTCCTGGTAACGGAAAATGTTGGTTTTCGCCTGGATGTACTCCTCCATATCCTTGTGAATGTCCAGATGGTTGGGAGCCAGATTGGTAATCACCGCCCGGGCAGGGCTGTGGGTCATGTCCATCAGCTGGAAGGAACTCAGCTCCACCACGGCGTAATCCTCAGTCTTCATCTGCCGCACCAGGGGCAGCAGAGGGGTGCCGATGTTGCCACCCAGCCAGACGGTTTTTCCCGCTGCCTTCAGCATTTCAGAAACCAGGGTTGTGGTGGTGGTTTTTCCATCGGACCCGGTCACAGCCAGCAGTGTACAGGGACATACTTCAAAGAAAACCTCCATCTCCGAGGTCACCTGGGCCCCACGGGCCCGCAGGGCTTCAATGGCAGGGTTTGCCGGGTGCATTCCCGGTGTGCGGAACACCACATCCGCCTCCACACCGTTCAGATACCCTTCCCCCACGTGAAGCTTGCAGCCCATCTTCTCCAGCTCCAGTACTTCCTCGTCCAGCTGCTCCCGAGGCGTCTTGTCACAGCCCAAAACCTGGCAGCCAAATTCCAGCAGCAGACGAACCAGAGGCCGGTTGCTCACGCCCAGTCCCAGCACCGCAATTCGCTTGCTCCGGAGATTTTCAAAATAGCTTTCAAATGTAGAACGCATCTTATTCCTCATTTCTCAGAAGAAAATACACCGGGCCGCCCCGGTCATCTCTTCTATAGTATATACACCCCAGGGAGATTTTGCAAGACATTTGACTTTTGACGGAATTTGCGGTACAATATTCCGGCGCAACCGGATCGGACAGCCGCGGATGGAGGCCGAAAGGCCCCAGATGAGGAAAGTCCGGGCTCCACAGGGCAGGAATAACGGGTAACGCCCGCCGAGGGTGACCTCAGGACAAGTGCAACAGAGAGATTCCGCCGAAGGGTTTTTCCCTTCGGTAAGGGTGAAAAGGTGCGGTAAGAGCGCACCCGGCCCATGGCAACATGGGTTTTACGCTGTAAACTCTATTCCGGAGCAACGCCGTGGAGGAACGCATGGTCGGCCCGACCGTTCCGAGGAGGCGGCTGGACCCGTCAGGCAACTGACGGGCTAGATAGATGGCTGTCAAGACAGAACCCGGCTTATAGATCCGTGTTGCCGCAAGCACCGCTGAAAAGCGGTGCTTTTTTCATCCCCGATGGTAAAAAAATTCCCCAGCCATTGGCTGGGGAATTTTTGAATCAGTCGGATTCGAGAATTAGTCGTGAACCTCGGTGACAACACCGGAACCGACGGTACGGCCGCCTTCACGGATAGCGAAACGCAGGCCCTTCTCGATAGCGATG
>DSLFC04101__coassemble_539_pt1 | contig 24694 bp, 28 predicted proteins | sample DSLFC04101__metabat2_low_PE_049 | metagenome-assembled genome bin DSLFC04101 | reverse complement strand
CAGGCGACCTTCTCATTACGAGTGAGATGCACTACCGACTGTGCTACACTAGCATACCTTTAGCCCGTTTATTATACTGAAATGCGGGCCAAAAGTCAAGCAATATTTATACTTTTGCGTGAATTTCCTGGATTTTTGCCCGGATCGCCAGCAGATCGTCAAAGGTTTCCGGCCGTTTTCCCACGTCCCGCAGCAGTGCGGAGGGATGATAGATGGCGCTCATCCAGATTCCATCCTTCTGCACCCACTGACCGTGCTGCCGGGTGATCCGGTAGTCCGGGTCAATCAGCCGCTTGGCGGCAATTCTGCCCAGGCAGATCAGTATTTTAGGCTGTACCAGCTGAATCTGTCGGTTCAGGTAACTGATGCAGGCATCCTGCTCCGTCTCCATGGGGTCCCGGTTTCGGGGCGGACGGCATTTGACAATGTTGGCAATATAGCAATTTTGCTCCCGGCTCAGGTCTATGATGGAAAGCATATCATCCAGCAGCTTTCCCGCTGGCCCCACAAAGGGAATGCCGGACAGGTCCTCCTGCTCCCCGGGGCCCTCCCCTACCAGCATGACATCCGCATTCTCCCGGCCCACCCCGAATACCACATGGTGCCGGGTTTCACACAAGCCGCAGCGGGTGCAGTCCAGGCAGGTTTTTTTCAGTTCCTCCCAGGTCTGCATCAGCGTATCCTCCGCCGGTTGGCTCTGCGGCGGCGTCGCTGGGCCCGAATCCGGGAACGCATATAGGCGTTGACTACCAGATATGCCGCCACCAGTCCCAGCACAATGACACAGATGGTGCCAATAACCGACCAGATTCCGGAGTCTCCCCCGTCGCTTCGCACTGCCGTGGAGCGGATGGTCACACCGGTATTTCCAGACGCCCGAACCTCACCCATGGAATAGACCAACGCTTCGCCCATGCAGGAGTTCCGGTACCAAATTGACACAGTTCCAATTTCATCCCCTGCACTGATGGGGGCGCTGAGGCCCCCGTCCCGCACGGTCAGGTTCACGCTCAGGTTGTTCATCTGCGCACCGGAAGGGACCACCGAATCCACATTTTCCTTGACCATAGCCACGGCGCTGCACTCGCCGCCGTCCACCGTGACCTGGCTCAAAGTCATGCCGTTGTAGAGTATCCGGTTGACCTTGTAGTCATTAAAGCCCATTTTGATCATGGTGGTCATTTCTTCCAGGTTGCCGTAGGTAATCGGCTGCCAGCCGTTTTCCGCGTACACACGGACACAACCCATCACGACGCCGATGTATTCCATACTTTCATCGCTGCTGGTGGCAGTAATTGCCATACAGGCGCCGGAACTGGTCTCATAGGTCTGGACACCGCCCGTCACTCGCTTGTCGTAGAACTGCGGGATCACGTAGTTGTCCAGCATATAGTTGGAAGTGTGCATGGTTGCCCGGGCCTCGGACTTGTTGGTGGCAGCCATATCATATTCCGTTGTGCCGAAAATCTCCCGGAAGGTTTCGTTCTTGACGGCTTCCCGGACAATCTTCGCCATGTCCCGGGCCGTGGTCAGGGACTGACCGCCATCCACACCGTGGACGGTGGCGAACTCCGTTCCAGTACAGCCGATCTGCTGCACCCATTGGTTCATCAGCGGCACAAAGCCCTGCCGGTTGCCGGAGACATGCTCCGCCAGCACCACCGCCGCGTCGTTGGCATAGGTCAGCAGCAAACCGTGGAGCAAATCCCGAACGGTTACTTCTTCTTCACTGGTCAGATCCATGGTCAGGCTGCTCACGGGGAGCCGGCTCTTGATACCGCTCTGAACGACGACCACATCATCCAGCTGACAATATTGCAGCGCCACAATGGCGGTAACCACCTTGGCAAGGCCGCCGGCCGCCAGCCGCATATCCGGGTTGAAGGAATAGACCACCGTATCCGTGTTCACTTCGTACAAAAAAGCCGCCTGGGCGGTATCCAGCTTCTGCTCCGCCCCGGCCAGAGGGATTTTCCCATCAATAGTACGGCAGCCGCTGTCGATGCTCACGGCACCGAATTCCGCTTCCGTGGCGGCGGTGGCCTGTGTCTCTCCGCTCTGGGTCTGCCCGGTCTGGGCAGCCTGGGTCTCGGTGGCCTGAGTGGCAGAAGCCGGAAGGGCTGCCATTTGCAGCATCAGCACGGCACACAGGAGCAACGGAATCAAACGCTTGAATTTTTTCATATTTTACCCTCAAGATATCCTTGCCGGACTTGTCCGGCCGTAAAAAATCGTGTATAATATGTGTGCATTATAGCAGTTTTTTCCCTTGCCGTCAATGCAGGAGGCGGATTCCTTTGAAAAAACAGCCAATCTATCTGCTGTTTCTGGCAGGCGCCCTGTTCGCCGGAATCACCCTGGGCTTTTTCCTGGGCCGGAATCTGACCCGGGGCGATGTGATGATCTCCCTGCCGGAATCCATGTATACCGAACCCACCCAGGTCAGCACCGCCGCATCCGTGGAAACCACCGGGGCCGAAGAAGTTTCCTTTCCCCTGGACATCAATCAGGCGGATTCGAAGGCGCTTCAGGCCCTGCCCGGCATCGGTGAAGTGCTGGCAGGCAGGATCATTGCCTATCGGGATGAAAACGGCCCCTTCTCTTCCCCGGACCAGCTGATGAACGTGGAGGGCATCGGAGAAAAACGGCTGGAAGCCATTTTGGACTATATTACCATCGGAGGGTGAGCTTATGAAAATATTGGTGGTGGATGACGAGGCTTTGCTGGTAAAAGGCATCCGCTTTAATCTGCAGAACGAAGGATATGAGGTGATTACCGGCTCCGACGGTCTGGAAGCAGTCCAGGCGGTGCAGGAGCAATCCCCGGACCTGGTGGTCCTGGATGTAATGATGCCCAACATGGACGGCTTTACCGCCTGCGGGAAAATCCGGGAATTTTCCGACGTGCCCATTATTCTGCTCACCGCAAAAACCGATGATATGGACAAGCTCATCGGCTTTGACCACGGGGCGGATGATTACCTGACCAAGCCCTTCAACATTCTGGAACTGAAGGCCCGGATTCGGGCCCTGCTGCGCCGGGCAGGAAGCACCGAAAAAAAGCAGGAGACCAATACCCTGACCATCGGCACCATCTCCCTGGACCTAGCCGGGCGGAACGCCTACCGCAACGGACAGCCCGCTGAACTGACCGCCAAGGAATTCGATGTGATTGAGTTTCTCATGCGCAATCCCAATCGGGTTTATTCCCGGGAGGCATTGCTGGACACCATCTGGGCCTATGAGTACCGCAGCGACATCCGCACCGTGGACGTTCACATCCGCCGTCTGCGGGAGAAGCTGGAAGAAAATCCGGCGGAGCCAAAATACATTCTGACGAAGTGGGGCGTTGGTTATTATTTCCGAAAGTAAGGCATCCCGATACAGCGGCTACAGCAAAACCCAGTTCCGGTACGGCATGACCTACGTGGTTATCACCTTTGTTGTGCTGCTGATTCTGAACATCTATTGCTCCCAAACCTGCCAGGAGCTGTTTTACGAAAGCAAAAAGACCTCCATGGTGGAAAAGTGCCTGCTGGCCTCCGACGAAATTGGAAAGCTGGAGGTGCTCAATCCCACCACCGTGGCCCAGGCGGTAAGCCAGATGGAAAGTCTGAAGGTAACCCGCCTGATCGTCACCGACACCAGCGGCAGCGCCCTGTTCGACAGTGCGGGAGAGGCCGCCGGAACCTACGTTCTGTTCCCGGAGATCCTCACCGCCATGGAAGGCAACGACGTCTGCTCCTGGAAGTATCACGACGGAACCGTGGACACCCGGGCTGCCGCCCCCATTGACTACTCCGGTACCATGGTGGGCTGCGTGTATATTACCGAATACGACACGGTGCAGGGCGGTCTGATTCAGTCCATGCAGCGGACGGTTCTGCGGATCAGCCTTCTGCTGGAAGCCGTCGTGATTCTGTTCACCATTTTGTTCTCCTTCACCTTTTCCCGGCGGCTGAACCGGATTATGACCTCCATGCGGATCATCCAGGAGGGAGACTATACTCACAAGGTAAACATGGGCGGCAATGACGAGCTGACCATTCTGGGCAACGAATTCAACGATCTGACGGAGCGGCTGAAAAATTCCGAGGAGAAGCGCAGCCGATTTGTCTCCGACGCCTCTCACGAGCTGAAAACGCCCTTGGCCTCCATCAAGCTACTGGCGGATTCCATTTTGCAGTACGACATGGATCTGGAAACTGTCCGGGAATTTGTGGGAGACATCGGCGATGAAGCGGAGCGGCTGAACCGGATGACCGCCAAACTGCTGTCCCTGACCCGGGCGGAGGACGCCGCCAGCCAGGAAAGCGAAATCATCTATATGGCCCCCACTGTGCGCCGGGTGGCCCGGATGCTCAAGCAGAATGCCCTGCAATCCAAGGTCAGCTTCCAGCTGGATCTGGACTCGGATACCCCGATCCTGATTCTGGAGGACGATCTGTATCAGATTGTCTTCAATCTGATGGAAAACGGCATCAAGTACAACCAGCCTGGGGGCATTCTCTCCGTGCGGCTGTACCGTGAGGAAGACAATGCGGTCCTTCAGGTCAGCGACACCGGCGCAGGAATTCCCGAGGACGCCCTGAGCCACATCTTTGAACGGTTCTACCGGGTGGACAAGGCCCGTTCCCGGGCCACCGGCGGCAGCGGACTGGGACTGTCCATTGTCCGGACCATTGTCCAGCGCAACCGGGGCGAGATTCAGGTTTACAGCGTGCTGGGTCAGGGAAGCACCTTCACCGTGACCTTCCCTGCCTTTGATGCGGAGGTGGACAAGACATGAAACGATGGCTGTTCGGCGCTCTGGCTGTTTGTCTGCTGCTGTCCGGCTGCCGGCTGGACAGCGCCTTTGAAACGGCCTCCTTTTATTATCTGGACGCCGGGTACGCCGACCGGATGTCCGACCCCATCCGCAAGGAGCATAAGGAAATCACCGGGCATGCCGGGGATCTTTCCTATCTGATGCATCTGTATCTGATGGGGCCTTCCGGAGAGGGGCTGAAATCTCCCCTTCCAGGGTCCTGCACCCTGATTTCCATTGAGAACCGGGAAGGCGTGATTCAGGTCAAGCTCAGCGATACCCGCAGCAGCCTGACCGAGTCCGAGTTTTCCCTGGCCTGCGCCTGCCTGACGCTGACCATTCTGGACTTTACCCAGGCTCAGGCCGTTACCATCACCAGCGGCACCCGGAAGGTGTCCATGAATACCCAAACTCTGACTTTATATGACAGCGGCACCCCTGCCGCCACGGAGGAAACCCAATGAAATGTATTTCCTGGAATGTAAACGGTCTGCGTGCCTGCCTGGGCAAAGGCTTTCAGGACTATTTTGATCAGAGCAACGCGGATTTTTTCTGCCTGCAGGAGACTAAACTCCAGGCCGGACAAATTCAGCTGGAACTGCCCGGCTACCACCAGTTCTGGAACTATGCCCAGAAAAAGGGCTATTCCGGAACCGCTATTTTCGCCAGGGAAGCGCCCCTGTCCGTCCGCTACGGGCTGGGCGTGGAGGCTCTGGACACCGAGGGGCGACTGATCACCCTGGAATATCCAGGCTTCTACATTATCACCTGCTACACCCCCAACGCCCAGCAGGGGCTGGCCCGGATTGACCATCGGCTCCAATGGGATGCCGCCTTCCGGGAGTACCTGACCCGGCTGGATCAGGAAAAGCCGGTGATCGCCTGCGGCGACCTGAACGTGGCCCATCAGGAGATCGACCTGAAAAACCCCGCTTCCAACCGGGGCAACGCCGGTTTTTCCGATCAGGAGCGGGAGAGCTTCGGAAAACTTCTGGATGCCGGATTCACCGACACCTTCCGCTACCGCAATCCCGACGCCACCGGCATTTACAGCTGGTGGAGCTACCGGTTCAATGCCCGGAAAAACAATGCCGGATGGCGCATTGACTATTTTCTCGTCTCCGACCGGCTGGCTCCGGCCATCACCGATACCCCCATCCACATGGAGGTCACCGGCTCCGACCACTGCCCCGTGGGTCTGGAACTGACAATTTGATATTTTCCCGCTGATACAGCGTGGGGGCAGGCCCGGATTTTTCCAGGTCTGCCCCCATGTTTTTATTTATTTTGCAGGGGATTTGGATTCTTCCCCGTAGTGCTTTCCCCGGGAGAAGCCCCTGCCCCAGACCTCCGTCACCCGGCTGACGATCATGAAGCAGTCCGGGTCGATCTCCCGGGCCAGCCGCTGGATCTTGGGCAGCTCATGGTTGGACACCACGCTGAGGATCAGCTCTGTCTCCTTCTGCAGATATCCCCCCTGGCCATGAAGCAGGGTCACTCCCCGGTCCACCTGGGACAAAATAGCGGTGCGGATGGCGTCGGGCCGGGTGCTGACAATCTTCACCTCAGTGCGGCTGGTGCCCAGCAGCAGCACCCGGTTCAGGGCAAAGGAAATCACCATGATCAGCAAAATGCCGTAGAGCAAGTCCTCCATGGTATGGTGGAACATCTGGGCCAGGAGAATGCAGAAGTCAAAGGTCCACAGGCTCACCGACACCGGGATGTGGAAAAACCGGTTCAAAATCAGCGGCGGAATGTCCATGCCGCCGGTGGAGGCACCGCCCCGCATCACCGCGCCCAGGGAAATCCCCAGTCCCAGCCCGGCAAACACCACATTCAGCAGTTCCTCCTCTGTAATCCGCACATCGGGAAACAGCCCGTTAAGCACTTCCAGGGCAATGGGGTAAAACAGGGAGGAAAACACCGTGCTCAGGGCAAAGCGCTTCCCCAGGAACCACCATCCCAGGCACAGCATCACCACATTAAAGCAAAAAATAAACCGGGAAATGGGAATCTGGGTCAGGCTGTTCACCGCCAGGGCAATGCCCGTGGTGCCGCAGCTGATCAGGCCCGCAGGCAGCAAAAACAACTTCACCGCCAGAGCATAGCCCACATTTCCCAGCACCACCAGTGCGAAGCCAATCCATCGGTTCGAGTTGCGTGTCATTTCTCCACATCCTCACATCTGTTATCAATCTTCATGGGCGTGATTTTCGCCATGCTTCCGCATGAAAAAACGTCTGTCAGAATTTTCCCTGACAGACGTGGATCAAGGCATACCGCCCAATACATGGTCAGTATACCCGAAAAAAGACAAAACGTCAAGAATCAATCCGGAAATTTTCGATGCTGGGACAAAACTCGGGTGGTAATCCGGATAAAATCCCGGATGTACATGGGGATGAACTCATCCTTGCGGTAGCAAGCGTAAAAATGCCGGTAGTTTTCGTAATCCTTCAACTTGAAGAACTCCCCCCGATGCTGGTGCACGTAGTCATCCACATAGATGTCGGACAGGACCATGCAGGCCCCTGCCTCCACCGCCACCCGGCGGCCCACCTCCAGGGAGTCCGTCTCCAACAGCACATGGGGCGCAAAGCCATAGCGCCGGAACAGTTTGTCCTGCACCACCCGGGAAGAGTGTCCTTTGGTCAGGCAGACATAGCTGTCCCCTTCGGTATCGGTAAGGGAAATGGCCTTTCCTGACCGGAAGCGTTTGGCAGTAGCGGAATCCCGGCCCGCCAGAATCCCCACATTTTCCTTTTCAATCAGCTCATAGGCCAGGTTGGTGCTGGTGGACTCCAAAGCCGCCAGGGCCAGGTCGATACTGCCGCTTTGGAGCAGTTCCTCCAAAGTAGCCGAGCCACTTTCCGTCAGTTCCAGATTCACATTGGGGTACATGGGAACAAAAATGGGCAGCACCAACGGCATCACCTGCATGGCCCGGGTGACGCTGATTCCCAGCCGCAGCCGTCCGGCATGCTCCTGCTTGATTTCCTTGAGCTGACTTTCCAGCTCGCTGTTGGCCGCCAGAATCCGCTCGGCGGCGTAGAGGTATTTTTCCCCGGCGTAGGTCAGCCGCAGCGGCGAGGTACTCCGGTCAAAAATGGGCAGGCCGATCTCCTGCTCGATCTGCCGGAGCATCTGACTGAGAGAAGGCTGGCTGACAAACAGTTTTTTTGCCGCTGCGGTGATACTTCCGCACTCAGCAATGGTCTTGACATACTGTGCCTGTTTCAGGTTCATAATTTCTCTCCTCTAAATTGGCAGATCCGCACAAACAGCATCATATTCTCTCTATTTATATCATAATGTTATTCCTATAATTGTCAAGAAAAATGTCGATTCATAGTATGAAAATTATGTGCTCAATAAAAAGTATATATTTGAAATTATATTGAAAAAGTTGTAAACTGTGTTTAACGAAAAAATGAACGAACGGAGGAGCTAACATGGAAATTCAGAAATCCGCATCCGCCGGCACTCTGGAATCCAGCGATTGCCTGGTCACCGTGGAGCCCGGCAACGGCATTTCCCTGGAGCTGAGCAGCAGCGTGATGAACCAGTACGGCCGTCAGATCAAGGCCACTGTCCTGGATACCCTGCAGCGGCTGGGCGTAGAAAACGCCGCCGTCACCGTGGTGGACAAGGGTGCCCTGGACTGCACCCTGAAAGCCCGGGTGGAGTGTGCCGTGTTCCGCAGCTGCGATGCTTCCGCATCCAACATTCCCTGGGGAGGTGCTGTCAGATGATCAAACGTCCCAAGCCCGAACGGTTCCGGCTGCGCCGGACCATGATGTTCATGAACGCACAGAAGCCCGGCCTGATCAAGGACGCCTACATCTATGGCTGCGACTCCATTATGCTGGACCTGGAGGACGCCGTGGCGGAAAACCAGAAGGACGCCGCCCGGTTCAGCCTGTACCACGCCCTGACCACCATTGACTACGGCTCTACCGAAGTCATTGTCCGGATCAACGGACTGGACACCCCCCATTGGCAGGAAGATGTCCGGGTCTGTGTGGCCGGCGGCGCCGACGGCATCCGGATCGCCAAGTGTGAAAGTGCCCAGGATGTCCACACCATTGAGGCCGCTGTGGAAGCTGCCGAAAAGGAATTCGGCGTTGAAGTGGGCCGCACTCTGCTGATGGCCGCACTGGAAAGCCCCAAGGGCATCCTGAACGCCTATGAGATCTGCGCCGCCTCCGACCGGATGTTCGGCGTGGCCATCTCCGGCGGAGACTTCCGCAAGTGTATGCAGACCACCTTCCAGCCCGACGGCGTGGATATGCTGGTGGCCCGGGGGCAGATGCTGCTGGCAGCAAGAGCGGCCGGAATCCAGTGCTTCGACACCGTGTTCACCAACCTGGACGACGAGGAAGGCTTCCGGGCCGAGGTTCTGCAGAACAAGGCCATGGGCTTTGACGGCAAGAGCCTGATCAACCCCAAGCAGATCCGCTTTGTACACCAGGTGTTCGCACCCACCGAAAAAGAAATCCGTCAGGCGGAGAAGATCGTCCGGGCCTTCGAGGAGCAGTCCAAGGCCGGTGTGGGCGTGTTCACCGTGGACGGCAAGATGATTGACGTGGCCTTCATTCCCGGCGCCCGGCGGACGCTGCGGCTGGCCAAGGCCTGCGGTATGTATGAGGGGGATCTGGTATGAAAAATGCAGTAGGACGTGAAATTCCTGATTTCCTGCTGGTAAACGGCAAGGAAGTGTATCAGGGCAAGCAGTACATGGACGGCAAATACATCCAGAAGGCTGCCCCCCGCACCCGCCGGTACGAGAAGCCCCAGGAAAGCAAGATCGTGGCAACCCTGGCTGACGCCCTGCGTCAGTGCGGCGCCAAGAGCGGCATGACCTTCTCCTTCCACCACCACCTCCGGGACGGAGACTTCGTGGTGAACATGGTCATGAAGGCCGCCATCGAAGAGCTGGGCCTCGACAACCTGACCATTGCCGCCACCTCTCTGGGCAACGCCCATGATCCCATTGCCGATTACATCGAGCAGGGCAAGGTCGTGGGCATCCAGACCTCGGGCATCCGGGGCCGGATGGGCGAAGTGGTCTCCGCAGGCAAGCTGAAGACTCCCGCCATCATCCGCAGCCACGGCGGACGCCCCCGTGCCATTGAAGCCGGCGAAGTTCACATCGACATCGCCTTCGTGGCCGCCCCCACCTCCGACTGTGTGGGCAACTGCCGGGGCATCGGCGGCAAGTCCAACTGCGGCAGCCTGGGCTACGCCATGACCGACGCCAAGTACGCCGACCATGTGGTAGTCGTCACCGACTGTCTGGTAGACTTCCCCAATTTCCCCGCTTCCGTGGAAGCCATTGACGTGGACGCCGTGGTGGTGGTGGATTCCATCGGCAACCCCAAGAAGATCGCTTCCGCCGCTGCCCGGATCAGCCAGAATCCCCGGGATCTGATGATGGCGGAAAACGTGGCAAAGGTGATCGCCGCCACCCCCTATTTCAAAGACGGGTTCTCCTTCCAGACCGGCGTGGGCGGCCCCTCCCTGGCAGCGAACCTCTTCCTGGAGAAGTACATGGACGAGCGGGGCATCAAGATGGGCTGGGCCATCGGCGGCATCTGCGGCCCCATGGTGGAACTGCTGAAAAAAGGCAAGGTCGGCAAGGTCATCGACGTGCAGGACTTTGACCTGGATGCGGTCAACTCCATCAATCAGACCCCCGGACACTATGAGATGTCTGCCTCCCAGTACGCCAACCCCGCCAACAAGGGCGCTTTCGTCAACAAGCTGGACTTCGTGGTCCTGGCGGCTCTGGAAATTGACACTGGATTCAACGTCAACGTGCTCACCGGCTCTGACGGTGTGCTCCGGGGCGCCCCCGGCGGTCACCCGGACACCGCTGCCGGCAGCAAGGTGTGCGTCATCGTCACCCCCCTGACACGGGGCCGGATGGCAACCGTCTGCGAGAAGGTTGTCACCGTCACAACTCCCGGCGACTGTGTGGACGTGCTGGTCACCGATTACGGCATCGCCGTGAACCCCTTGCGTCCTGACCTGATCGAATGCCTGGACAAAGCCGGCATTCCCCACGTCACCATCGAGAGCCTGAAGGAAAAAGCATACTCCCTGGTGGGCCGCCCCGATGATCTGGAGTGGGAAGACAAGGTGGTTGCGGTTCTGGAAGCCCGGGACGGCACCATCCTGGATGTGGTCCGGAAGATCAAGCCCCTGGAGCTGTAAAATCCGTCCTCTACCGGGAACTTTCCCGGAGGAAATAGCATGGCCAGACAGTCCGGCAGAGAAGGCAGGCAGCCGGTGCCCAAACAATTCTAACTCGGTATTCAATTTTGTCACTTCTCCTCTTCTCACCGACTGCCCTCTTATCTGACCCGTCTGTGCTGTCCTGCCTGCGTATCCCGGTTGATTCAGTAAAAATGGAACTTGAACACGGAATACCGGAGCCGATGCCCAAGTTCCGCCAAATCAAATTAGGAGGAACTATCCCAATGACCATGACAATCATCGCATGGGCAATGATCATTGTCTTCCTGGCACTGGTCATGACCAAAAAAATGCAGCCGTTCACGGCCCTGCTGCTGGTACCGCTGGTATTTACCCTGCTGGGTGCCTTCCTGGGCCAGTACACCGAGCTGGTTGCCGCCGCCAATGGAGTGGATGCCGCCAGCGTGACCCTGTGGGATCAGATTCTGATCATCGGCGACTGGACGGTGGCCGGTGTACAGCAGACCGCCAACACCGGTATTATGCTGCTGTTCGCTATTCTGTACTTCGCCATCATGCTCAACGCCGGTCTGTTTGACCCCGTCACCCGGGCCATGATCCGCTTCGCCAAGGGCGATCCCGTGAAGGTGCTGCTGGGCACCGCCATTGTGGCCGCCTGTGTCTCCCTGAACGGCGACGGCACCACCACGACCCTGATCTGCTGCACCGCGTTTATTCCCATCTATAAAAAGCTGAACCTGAAAATGATGAACCTGGGTGTTCTGGTGATCCTGATGAACACCATCATGAACCTGCTGCCCTGGGGCGGCCCCACCGCCCGTGTGATCTCCGTGCTGCAGGGTCAGCCCGGTGTGGACGAGCAGACCATTCTGCGTGCCCTGATTCCCGGCATGGTGGTCTCCGTGATTTACATGCTGGGCGTGGCCGTTTACCTGGGCATGAAGGAGCGCAAGAGAGTGGGCATTCAGAACCTGTCCGCAGAAGATCTCTCCGCTCTGATGGCTCCGGAGTCCCCCGAGGATGCCGCCCTGAAGCGTCCCAAGAATGTGTGGATCAACGCCATCATGACCATCGCCATTGTGGTGATGCTGGTGCTGGGCACCTTCCCCTCCATGTTCCTGTTCCTGGTTGGCACTGGCCTGGCTCTGATGATCAACTACAAGACCATCAAGGAGCAGAAGGCCCGGATCTCCGACAACGCAGGCGACGCCCTGCAGGTGGTTATCCTGGTGTTCGCCGCCGGCATCTTCATGGGTCTGTTCACCAACTCCGGTATGTCCGACGCCCTGGCCGCCAGCCTGATCTCCCTGATCCCGCCTCAGCTGGGCCGTCTGTGGGGCCTCATCATGGCGATTGTCTCCGCCCCCGGTACCTTCCTGCTGTCCAATGACGCCTTCTACTACGGTGTTCTGCCTGTGTTCGCCGAGGCCGGTTACTCCTACGGCTTCACCGCTCTGGAGATCGGCACCGCTTCCCTGCTGGGCCAGGCCTTCCACCTGCTCAGCCCCCTGGTTGCCTTCATCTACCTGCTGCTGAACCTGACCGGACTGGACATGGGCGAGTGGCAGAGAGAGTCCGCCAAGTGGGCTGTGGGCATCTTCGTGATCTTCATCGTCATGGCTGCCATCACCGGCACCGTGCCGCTGATGAAGTAATTCCCAGGATCTTTTCGATTCGTCTCCTCCATTGCGCCCCGGCTGCCCGAATTCCTCCGGGCAACCGGGGCGTTTCTTCATTGCAAAGCCCTTAAAATCGTGGTATAATTCCATCAGTATACAGAAATTTAGAGGTGGTTTATACGTTGTCATTGAAAGAATACACCGTGCTGCTGGGGGAGTTCTTCCGGTTCGGATGCTTCACCTTCGGCGGCGGCTGGAGCATTATCGCCCAGATGCAGCAATTGTACGTAGAAAAAAAGAAAACCCTGACCTCTCAGGAGCTGCTGGATCTGACCAGCGTAGCGAAGAGTCTTCCCGGTGTTATGATATCCAACGTAGCCATGCTCTACGGCTATCGGGTGGGTGGTTTGCCCGGAGGATTGATTTGTGTGTTCGGAATGTGCTTCCCCCCAATGCTGGTGCTGATCGTCATCAGCTTCTTCTACCAGGCCTTCCGGACCAACTACTGGGTCATGGCTGCCATGGAAGGAATGCAGGCCGCCGTGGTGCCCATCATTCTGGGTGCCGCCGTGGGTCTTGCCAAGGGCAGCGTTCAGTACCCGCCCTGCTACGCCATCGTGGCAATCTGTCTGGGACTGTACCTGTTCACCTCCGTCAATCCCATTGTGCTGGTGCTGATCGGCGTGGTATCCGGCCTGATTGTGGGCACGGTCTACGCCGGAAAGGAGGCAAAGAAACATGGTGCTGCTTAAGCTGTACTGGAGCTTTCTGCTCATCGGATTCGGCAGCTTCGGCGGCTTGTCCATGATTCCCCAGATCTCCAACGAGGTTCTCGGCCACGGCTGGATGACCGTGGACCAGGTGACGGATATCGTAGCCATCGCGGAGATGACCCCCGGTCCTCTGGGCCTGAACTGCGCCACCTTTGCCGGAATGCAGGCTGCCGGAATCCCCGGAGCCATCGCCGCCAATCTGGGTACCCTGACGCCCAGTCTGACGCTGTGCGCACTGGCAGCGGTGTGCTTCCAGCGATTCAAGGACAGCTCCGTCATGCAGCGGATTCTGGTGGGTGTCCGTCCCGCCTGCTTCGGCATGGTGCTGGGCGTTCTGATTTCCCTGAGCATGAGCAACTATTTTCTTGCCGGCAGTGTCCACATTCCCAGCGTGATCATTGGTATTGTGGACGCAGTGCTGCTGTTGAAATTCAAAGTCAGCATTCCCAAGCTGTTGATTCTCAGCGCCCTGTCCGGTCTGCTGATTTTCGGCGTGCTGGGATTTGCCTGAACTGACAAAAGGAGGACAATCCATGTATGAAACCGTAGAGGCCGTCTCCCCTCGGAGCCGGGACCACAAACAGGTGGAAGCGCTGCTCCATCAGGAGGGCATCCGGCTGGACGACAACCTGGACTACACCTGCGGCATCTTTGACGACGAGGGTGAACTGATTGCCACTGGCAGCTGCTTTGAAAACACCCTGCGGTGTCTGGCGGTGTCCTCCCGGCACCAGGGTGAGGGGCTGCTGAACCGGATTGTCAGTCATCTGACGGACTATCAGGCCGCCCGGGGGAATTTCCGGCTGTTTCTCTATACCAAAGTCACCTCTGCCAAGTTCCTGTCGGATCTGGGCTTTTACGAAATTGCTCGGGTTCCGGAAAAGCTGGTGTTCATGGAAAATCGTCGCAGCGGCTTTTCCGACTACTGCTCCCGGCTGGCCGAAACCCGCCGGGAGGGGGATCGGATTGCCGCTGTGGTGATGAATGCCAATCCCTTCACCCTAGGCCACCGGCATCTGGTGGAGCAGGCCGCCCGGGAAAACGATGTGGTGCACCTGTTTGTTCTCAGCCAGGAGGCAGGCCCAATTCCCTTCCAGGTCCGAAAGCAGCTGGTTGTGGAAGGAGTGGCCGATCTGCCCAACGTAATCTGCCACGACTCCGACGCTTACATCATCAGCAGCGCCACCTTCCCCAGCTATTTCCTGAAAGATGAGGAGGATGTGGTGCGAACCCAGGCGGCACTGGATCTGGCAGTGTTCGGGAAGATTGCCGGAACCCTGGGCATTCAGCGCCGGTATGTGGGGGAAGAGCCCACCAGCCGCACCACCCAGCTGTACAACGAGGTCATGGCCCAGACCATGCCCCGGATGGGGCTGGAGTGCCGGATCATTCCCCGGCTGGAAACCCAGGGGAAGGTAATCAGTGCCAGCACGGTCCGGCAGGCCATTCACGACGGCCAACTGGAAGCAGTACGCTCCATGCTGCCGGAAAGCACCTACCGGTATTTCGCCGGAGCGGAGGGTGCCCGGACGGTGGAGGCCCTGCGCCAAGCCACCGACTTGATTCACCACTGAAAGGAGCCGTGCCATGGAGGTAACCCTTCCCCAGATGCTGCTGGCCCGGGAGCAGCGGGTCCAGCGCCAGCAGGCTCTGCTGGCCGCTTTTCCCCACCCCTTGATCTGCTTCACTCTGAACATCGCCGGTCCGGAAAAGGACAATCCCCTGATCCGCAGAGGATTCCGGGAGGGCTGCCAGATGCTGGAAGACGCCCTGGCCCAGGCCCGGATGGAGGTGCTCCACCGGGAGCTGGAATACCGGAACACCGGCTGCGAAGGATATTTTTCCGTGGCGGGAGATGCCCAGGCAGTGAAAGATCTGTGTGTAGGGTTGGAAGACAGCTGCCCCCTGGGCAGGCTCTTTGACATGGACGTGCTGCCCCCCGGTGGAGCGCAGCTGCGCAGAGCCGATGGGGACAATCGCCGCTGCATTGTCTGCGGCGCTCCGGGACGGGGCTGTGCTTCCCGCCGGGTTCACACCGTGCCGGAGCTTCAGGCAGCTACCCGGCGGATTCTGGAGTCTCATTTCCTGGAGAAAGACCGGCGGGCCGCTGCGTCCCTGGCTCTCCAGGGCCTGCTGGATGAGGTCTGCACCACACCCAAGCCCGGTCTGGTAGACCGGGCCAACAGCGGCAGCCACAAGGATATGGATATCTTCACCTTCACTGCCAGCGCCAGCGCCCTGGCCCCCTATCTGGGGCAGTGCGTGGCCATCGGCCAGGAAACCCGGCAGCTTCCCCCGGAGGAAACCTTCCGCCAGCTGCGCAAAGCCGGATTGCAGGCGGAAACGGTGATGTTCTCCGCGACCCATGGGGTGAACACCCACAAGGGGGCCATTTTCACCATGGGCATTGTCTGCGGCGCCGTCGGACGGCTGTGGCGTCCGGAGCAGCCCTGTGGAAATCTGCCGGAAATTCTGGCAGAGTGCGCCCAGATGACCCGCACAGCCATGGAAGCGGATTTTGCTGCCATGCAGGCCTTGAAAACGCCTCAGACCGCTGGTCAGCGGCTGTACCGGGATTACGGCATCCGGGGCATCCGGGGCGAAGTGGCCCAGGGATTGCCCTCCGTTTCTCAGGTAGGACTTCCCGCTCTGGAAAAGGCTTTGGCCGCCGGAAAAGGTCGGAACCACGCCGCCGCCATAGCCCTGCTATACCTGATTGGGCAAGTCACCGACACCAATATGGCTGCCCGGGGCGGCATGGACCAGGCCAAAGCGGCCATGGACCGGGTCGCCCGGCTGCTGGAACACGATCCCATGCCGGCGCCTTCGGAAATAGAGGTGCTGGACCGGGAATTTATCCGCCGGAATCTCTCCCCCGGCGGCTGTGCCGATCTTCTGGCCGTGACGCTGTTTCTCCACGACTGGCAGGAATGGACCCGAAAACAAGCATAACGAAGCCCCCGCTGCTTTCGCAGCGGGGGCTTGTAAATTATCTGTCAGCCGGGGGCAGCGCGTTCTTCTCTTCCCCATTTTGTGTCCCACCGGCATGGTGCAGGATTTCCTTGCGGAACACCTCCGCCTCCAGCGGCCGCAAGCCAGAATGTGATTGACCAGGTTGTCATCCGATACCTGCTGGGCAGAGATGGTTACATTGTGTAGGCCGGCAGCCCCATTTTATGCCACCTGGTGCACTCCTGCACCGCCTGATCCGCATGATGTCCCACTGCTTGGTCTGCACCCCATACTCCGCCACATCCTCGAAGGGTTCCGGAATCAGTACTTCCTTCATCACCCGGGCCTTGGGCAGCAGATACCGCCTGACCGGGCAGGTTTCCAGGGCCACCAGACCGGTTTTCCGGAATTTGGCAATCCGGTCCACGCCGCTTACCCGGAAGCTGGTGCGGGTGGGCATGGGCTTTCCCGAGGATTCCGCAATCAGAACGTTTGGCTGAAAGCGCAAAACCCACTCCACAACCGCGTCCAGTACTCTGGGGTCCGTGGACTCCGGGTAATCTGTCCCGGCCAGTCCGCTGTGATGATAAACCGAAACCAGGTTGGGCTTGATCACCGCCCGAAAGCGCCACATAGTCCCGTCCCAGATCCATTCCTTCCGGGGTCTGCCGGACCACCACCCAGCGATCACTCATTTTCCGCTCCTCCTTTTTTAGATTTCTCTCTCCTATTCCAGTCGGCAAATCGTCTGAAAGGGGAGGAAAAAGATCTTTTTTGTCAACACACAGGAAACAACGCCATTATACTCCGATCCAAAATCAGGGTCAACCCGCTGCTGCGGGATTTTCAAAAATCTGCATAAATACACAATTATATTCCATTCTGAACCCATAAATATCCGCAGTCTGCCAGTTTTATTCCAATATCTTCCATAATGCTGCAATTGCCGCTTGACTCCAACTCCAGAAATGAGTATTCTAATTTCATTGATATGAATTTCTTTCATATCTATATGAAAAATAACAGCTACCAAAACCGGGCTGACCGCGCTATAATGTAGCACGGTTGAAGGACGGTTGCAGGAAGATTGTGAGGCAAAAATGCTGGATATCTCTGTAAAGCAAATGAAATACGCAGTGGAAATCGCCCGCTGTGGTTCCATCAATCAGGCAGCTCAAAACCTGTATGTCACCCAATCCAGCCTGAGCAAGGCTATGAAAGAATTAGAAAGCACACTGGGCTACGCCGTATTTCAGCGAGGCCCCGGGGGCACTACGGTCACCAAGGACGGTCAGGACTTTCTTCAGACTGCGGAAGAAATCGTATATAAGCTGGACTACCTGGAACGTCAGACCCGGCTGCGTCACGATCAGCAGGCCTCCATCAACATCTCTATTCCCCGGGCGACATACATCACCTACGCCTTTACGGAGTTCTTCAAGGAAATTCAGAATCTGGAACAGATTCAGATCAACTTTTCCGAGACCAACTCCCGGGAAGCTGTGGACAACATTCTTTACCACGGATTTCATCTGGGTATTATCCGCTACCCGGATGTATTGGAAGAAAATATCATGCAGACCCTGCAGCAGAAAAAGCTCCGGTTCCGCCGGATCTGGACTTTTGACTACCTGCTGCTGGTCTCCCGGGAATCCCCGCTGGCAGGCAAACCGGAAGTACATCCGGCCGATTTGAAAGGGTATGTAGAACTGCTCCATGGCGATACCAGCAACACCTTCCTGCCCGAGCGCACCGATGACCCGGCGGAATCCAAACCCGGAAAGCGGATCTACCTGTATGAGCGGGGCAGCCAGTTTGATTTTCTCAGCAACGTTCCTACCACCTACATGTGGGTCTCTCCCCTGCCGGAAAAGGTCCTCAAACAGCATGAGCTGGTGCAGATTCCCTGCCCAGACAACCGATTCCGCTACAAGGACATTTTGATCTATCACGAAGATTATCCCTTCGGCGGCTATGCGGAGCAATTCTACAACGTGCTTCTGCAAACCAAGGATGAAATAGAAAAAACGAAATGATCTGCCTGTGCAGAACCCCATTCTTTCAGAAAGAAGATGCCCGATTATGGAAATGGAAACCGAACAAAATGTAACACTTCACCCGGTGCTGGCCATGCATGGCTACTCCATGGATTTTTCCCAGGCCCCCGGGAAGGCCACTTACCGCTTTCGGGTGGAGTCTGGCGATATTGAGATTCACCACAACAGCTTTGACGGCCGCTGCGGAATGTGGACCCTGCCTCCGGAATCCGGAGACGCCCCTGTAAAGGTGCTCCATGCCGGCGACGAAGCGGAAATCACCTTTGACAGCCGGATTCACGACTTGGCTCCGGACTACATCGAGATTTCCAACTCCCGCTATCGCAAGCCCGCCGTTTTTTCCTTTCGTCGGGTGAAAGCCTCCGCCTGAGTCTCCGGCTTTCAGATGCCTGTTGCATTCACAATAAAGGCACAACCACTCATCGTACAAAACCGAACCGGGCCGTCAGGTAGCTGACGGCCCGATTATTATCCCTGCGGCCCGGGCGATACCGATGGAAGATTTCCCAGGTTGTCATTTTCGCTGCCGTTGGGGATGGATTTCAGATACTCCGTGTCTCCCCGGTGGGCAATGCCCACCCCAGCGATTTTCCCCTGCTTTGCCAGGGAAACCGCCTGAGCTTTGGACACGAACCGGTTATCCGACAGCTGATAGCCGGTGATCCTGCCGTTCTCCTTGACCAGCCCCACAATGCGCCGGGCATCAGCCGCCGCCTGGGGAATCTGGTCCAGCGTATTTTTCACGAAATCGTAGGACTCCATTTTCTTCTCTCCTTTTTTCGGTAGTTTGCGCCGGGAAGCCGGCGGTTATCCCAACGCATTGCCTTTCTTCCCTTGAAAAATACGGAAAAACCTCTTTCCTTTTTCGAAAAATCCAGTATAATGGCAAGAAAAGCCGGAATGGAGTGACGTCCCATGAGTATTCAGAAAAATGAAATCCCGATTCTGGAATTCGATGACAACCCCAGTGCGGTAATCAATCCCAATCACGAGGGGCTGAATCTTCAGCTTCCGGAAAAATGCGTCTTTGCCTTTTTGGGGGAGTACATCGATGAATATGCCCGGAATACCGGGGCGAAACTGGCCGAAACCTTTATCAGCACCACAAAACGTTTCCCGATCTACATCACGACCTACCAGGGGGTGGAGATCTGTCTTTGTCAGGCGCCCATGGGAGCTGCCGCCGCTGCCCAGCTTCTGGATTTTCTGATCGCTTACGGAGTCAGGGAAATCATTTCCGCTGGGTCCTGCGGTGCTTTGGAAGTTTTTCCCGAGGGGGCCTTTCTGGTTCCCCGGAAAGCTCTGCGGGACGAAGGTGCGTCCTATCACTACGCCCCGCCCTCCCGATTCATTGATGTGGACGAAAAGGCCAGAAGTGCCATTGAAAAAACCATACTGAACCACGGAATGCAATACCTGGAAGTGGTTACCTGGTCAACAGACGGATTCTACCGGGAAACCAAAGAAAAGGTTGCCTACCGCAAGGCAGAGGGCTGCGCCACCGTGGAGATGGAATGCTCCGCCCTGGCAGCCTGTGCCAAACTCCGGGGCGTGACCTGGGGGATGATTCTCTACACTGCCGACACCCTGGCAGATGCCGAAAACTATGATATGCGCAGCTGGGGCGGGAATGCTTACGAATTTGCGCTGAAGCTGTGCCTGGATGCCGTATTGAAGCTATAAACGAAAGGAAGTCAGAAGGATGCCACTGAAATTGATCAAAGCCAGCCGGGACTATCAGTCCCAGATTACGGAAATGCTGGAAGAATGGACCGCCTATAATCAGACCCATGAGGCCAACCAGTCTCCCTGGGCCATTTTCAAAAACGACTTCCGGGATTTTGACCGGTATGTGGAAAATCTGGACTGCAAGGAACCCCGGGACGGGCTGGTTCCCGATTCCACTTTTTTCTGTCTGGATGAGGAGCGGAACATTCTGGTGGGGGCTGTAAACATCCGGCACGAACTGAACGACTACTTATTGGCCCACGGCGGTCACATCGGAGATGGAGTCCGGCCTTCGGAGCGCAGAAAGGGCTACGCCACCAGAATGATCGCCCTGGCTCTGGAGGAATGCCGGAAACTGGGCATTACCCGGGTACTGCTGGTGTGTGACAAGGATAACGTCGGCTCTGCCAAATCCATTGTCCGCAATGGCGGCGTTCTGGAAAATGAAATCATCCGGGATGGAACCGTAGAACAGCGTTACTGGATTGACCTTCGTTAAAAACAGGCTGCGGAAGGAGCTTTCCGCAGCCTGTTTTTTTCTCCGCGTCCCAGTCAAACACGCTCGTTTGCCTGATCGTAAAGCTTTTGGATCTCCTCCGGGAGCTGATCTGGCAGCATGGCGTTGATGCCGTCCTCCGTCCCATCCGCCATTGCCTTTTCATAATACCAGCATTTGAATTTCAGCATGGCAAGGGTTCGTTCCATTGCTTTGATTTCTTCTTCCACCACTGCTCTGCGCTGTTCAAACAGGGCTTTGCGTTTTTCGTAGGAAGCGCTGCCCTCCGATACCCACTGCATGAATTTTTTGATGTCCTTGATTTCCAGTCCGGATTTTTTCAGGCATTCTATCACACGAAGGGCGTCCACTTCCCTTTCGCTGAATTTCCGGATATTTCCCCGGCGCTCCAGATCGGGAAAAAGCCCCTCCTTGTCATAGTAGCGCAAGGTAGAAACCGGGAGATCAAACATTTGGGCCACCTGGCCGATGGTATACACAAGCATTCCTCCTAAAAAAACACTTGACCTAAAGTCAGGTTTAGGTGTTATAGTATCCTCAGTATAACACATACAACCCTGATTGACAAGACAAAACAGGAGGTAATTGATTATGATGGAAGAAAAGCTGAACCTGACCCAGCAATGGGATAAGACATTCCCCAAAAGTGATCAGGTCGATCACAAGAAAGTGACCTTCGTCACCCGCTATGGCATTACCCTTGCCGCGGACCTGTATACCCCGAAGAATAAAGCCGGCAAGCTCCCCGGCATTGCGGTCTGCGGTCCTTTCGGCGCTGTAAAGGAGCAGTGCTCCGGCCTGTACGCCCAGATGATGGCGGAGCGCGGTTACCTGACCATCGCCTTTGACCCGTCCTTTACCGGTGAAAGCGGCGGGCAGCCCCGGTATATGGCCTCACCCGACATCAACACGGAGGATTTCATGGCGGCCGTGGATTTTCTGATCGTGCAGGAGAATGTGGATGCTGACAGAATCGGTATCATCGGCATCTGCGGATGGGGCGGCATGGCGCTGAATACCGCTGCTCTGGACACCCGAATCAAGGCAACCATTGTTTCCACCATGTATGATATGTCCAGAGTCAACGCAAACGGCTATTTTGATTCCGAAGACAACGAAGAAGTACGTTTTGCCAAGAAGCAGGCCCTGAATGCCCTGCGGACCGAGGAATACAGAACCGGGAAATACTCCAGAAGCGGCGGATGCATGCCCCTGCCGGTTCCCGATGATGTGCCGTTCTTTGTCAAAGACTACAGCGAATACTATAAGGGCAGAGCCTATCACGCCAGAAGCCTGAACTCCAACGAGGGCTGGAACAGCATCGGCTGTATGTCCTTTATGAACCAGCCGATTTTGTGCTACAGCAAGGAAATCCGCAGCGCCGTACTGGTTATCCACGGTGAGAAAGCTCACAGTTTTTATTTCGGCAAGGACGCCTTCCAGGCAATGGTAAAGGACAGCGCATATGCGGATAACAAGGAATTTCTGGCTATCCCCGGTGCAGTCCACACCGATCTGTACGACAACCTGGATGTGATTCCATTTGACAAAATACAAAAATTTTTCGAACAAAACATGTGAGGGAGGAATCCGGATATGGCAAAGAATGTATTGATTATTTCCAGCAGTCTGCGCTCCGGCAGCAACTCGGAAATTCTGGCAAAGGAATGTGAACGGGGCGCCCGGGATGCCGGTCACCATGTGCAGATGATTTCCCTGAAGGGGAAAAAGATTTCGTTCTGCATCGGATGCCTGTCCTGCCAGCGCACCGGCACCTGCGTCCTCAAGGATGATGCGGCCCAGATTATGGAGCAAGTACGCAGTGCCCAGGTGATTGTGTTCGCAACACCCATCTACTATTATGAGATGAGCGGACAGCTGAAAACCCTGTTGGATCGGATGAATCCCCTTTATACTGCGGACTATGCCTTCCGGGACATCTATCTGATTGCCACCGCAGCGGAAGCAGAGGAAACTGCCTTTGACAAGGCATACAACGGTCTGCAGGGCTGGGTTGACTGCTTTGAGAAGGCTTCTCTGAAGGGGATTGTCACCGGCGCCGGGATTGCCGATGCCAAGGATGCCCCCAATCATGATGACGTGATGAAGAAGGCCTACGATCTGGGCAGAGGGTTGTAAGCATTGAAAAAACGAATTGCCATTATGCTGTGCCTTGCCTTTGTCTGCTGCGCTGGTGGATGTGAAAAGGAAACGGCGCAAAGCACCGAACCAAGCACAGAAACAGAAGTTCAGGAAGAGGAAGCGGTAACGATGAAACTGTATATTAACGATACGGAAGTTCCCGTTGTCTGGGAAAACAACGCAGCCGTGGAAGCACTGGCTGCAGACGCCGGAAAGGGAGATATTGTGGTAAATATGTCCATGTACGGCGGCAATGAGCAGTTTGGCCCTCTCGGCAAAAGCTATCCCGCAAACAACCGGCAGGTGACTACAAGCAACGGGGACATTGTTCTTTTCAATAACGACCAGATTGTGGTATTCTACGGTTCCAACACCTGGTCCTATACCAGACTGGGGAAGATGGCGCAGCCTGAGGATGAAGTGACAGAGCTACTGTCCAACGGCGATATTACCCTGCGTCTGACAAGATAGGTGGAGGACAGAACAATGAGAACAATCGAAAATCAAACCTTTGACGCAGAGCGTGCCCTATATGGAAGCCGGGACCTCTGTGTCCGTAACTGCCGCTTTGACGGTCCCGCCGACGGAGAAAGTGCCTTCAAGGAATGCCGGGATATTGCCGCAGAAAACTGCTTTTTTTACCTGCGCTATCCCTTCTGGCATGACCATGGCCTGCGTATTCAGGATTCTGAAATGACGCCGTTGTGCCGGGCTGCACTGTGGTATTCCGACCATATTCAGATCACCGGCTGTAAACTCCACGGAATCAAAGCGCTCAGAGAATGTGCGGATGTGGATATTCAGAACTGTGATATCATCTCCCCGGAATTCGGCTGGTCCACCAGGGGAATCCGCATGGAGGACACCAAGGCCGTCAGCGAGTATTTTATGATGCGCTCCGAGAATCTGACTTTCACAGGTGTGGATTTCACAGGAAAATACGCCTTTCAGTACATCAAAAATGCCGTCTTTGAAAACTGTGTGCTGGACACGAAGGACGCTTTCTGGCACGGCGAGAACATCACGGTAAAAAACTGCGTGGTGAAGGGGGAGTATCTGGCGTGGTATTCCAATGGTCTGACCTTCATCAACTGCAAGATCATTGGAACCCAGCCCCTGTGCTACTGCAAAAATCTCCAGCTGATAGACTGTGAAATGATCGGCACAGATCTTGCTTTTGAGAAATCCGAAGTGAATGCGGTGATTACCACAAAAGTGGACAGCATTAAAAATCCCCGTTCCGGACGGATTCAGGTCCCCGCCGTGGGCGAACTGGTCTGGGACGACCCGGACGCAAAAGGCGAAGTCATTGTGGGATAATGCAAGCTCTGCGACAAGCATCTATGTTTGATTGACCCGGGATTTTACCGCATTCTATCAATCTGTTTTCGGTGACTTTCCCAGGATACACCAGCTTTGGAACAGAGGAGCTAACCCAGGAAGCGTTGGCAGAATTGGCGGACATAGGTCAAAATTGTAATGATTCTTACCCAAAATGCAAAGTCTGGCCGGTTCCGTTTCTTGGAACCGGCCGTATTGCCGAACTCCGTACAGCTCACTTCTTCTCCAATGCACGGTTTACTTTTTTCTCCTCCCATTTGGTGCAGCCATAAAAAAAGCCCAAAACCACCAGATACACCACAGCGAATACCGGCAAGATTGCCACAAGAATCTGACCAAGGCTTTGGACATATCCGCAAAACATCGCAGCCCCTACAGTAATGGAGGCACAGCACAGGCAATGCAGTCCCAGGATCGCTGGTATTCCCATAGACTCCTCTTTCCGAAACAGCAAATAAGAAACCAGGCCGCAGAGAGCCGAAGCAACCGCCCAGGTCAGAAACTCTCGAATCACAGGGTTGAAGCCACCGATTGCCGCC
>DSLFC04101__coassemble_530_pt1 | contig 25115 bp, 21 predicted proteins | sample DSLFC04101__metabat2_low_PE_049 | metagenome-assembled genome bin DSLFC04101 | reverse complement strand
GCCGACCTGCTGTATCAGGATGAAATCCACGGCTCCATTCTGGAACAGATCGACAAGATCGTGGAACTGGTGTACCTCAAGTACATGAGAGCCAAAATCACCTATGAGGGGATGCAACGGATTGAGCGGTACTTTGTGCCGGAGGAAGCCCTGCGGGAAGCCTTGCTGAACGCCCTGTGCCACAAGCAGTATCAATCCGGCGTGCCGATCCAAATCAGTGTGTACGAAGATAAGCTGTACATTGCCAACTGCGGATGTCTGCCGGAAAACTGGACGCTCGAAAACCTGATGAGTAAACACGCTTCCAGCCCCTACAATCCAAATATTGCCCATGTGTTTTATCTGGCGGGCTTCATTGAGAGCTGGGGCCGGGGTATTGAAAAAATCTGTTCGGCCTGCGAAAAGGACGGCGTACCGCAGCCGGAATATACGATCAACCCCGGCGATATTATGATCAAATTCACCGCACCGGAAGATCGGGTTATTAGGGTGACTGAACGGGTGACTGTAAAGGTGACTGATACGGTGACGGATAAAGAACAGGAACTTTTGACTCTGTTGACCGAAGATCCCGGCTATACAATGCCGCAGTTGGCCGAACGGTTGAGCGTCAGCCGGAAAACAGTGGCTGCCCGACTGAAAAAGTTAAAAGAGGCTGGCTTGATTGAGCGCATCGGTTCCGACCGCAAAGGATACTGGAAGTTGCTGAAATAACGCAAAATGCCTTCACGGCAGGCTTATAAGGCTTGCTGTGAGGGCATTACTGCTTATTCCGCATACACAAGTTCATGCAGGACGATTTCTTCGGCCCGGCTGTGGATGCTATTCATCCGTCGCACCCACTCCATCTGATTGTCGGCTTTCAGTGCCTCGGTCACGCCTTCCTGGCGCATCATGGCAGTCTCGATGATTTCCAGCCGGTTTTTGCAGGCAGCGTCAATCTCCGCCAAATGGGGAAAGAGCTTTTCTGTAAGCAGCAGGGTACTGTAAAGGGCCGGATGGTGGTCTTTCAGATAGGCACGGCGCATCCGGCCATATTTGCCGATGTGGTACTCCTTTGTGTCTGACAATACGAGGTTGGGAATCAGGTAGTCCCCGCGTTGTGTGTAGGTCGGTTCCATAGTGGCCTCCTTTGTGGGAATGTGTGGGGTTGACAGTTACGGTCAGGTGCAGGGCATCCCTCCTTCATCACAACTGTCTTTTCATTCGCCACAAATGAGCCGCAGTCATGATGTAATTTTCGGTGGTGTAATCCACCCTTTATAAATTACATCATGGGCGGGGCTAAGTCCCGGCAACAACGAGAGTGCAGGCAAGCGGAAGAGTGTCCATATCAACAAGGGTAATTCCTACTTGAAGAGCATGCTCTGCGAGGTTGCATGGATCATGGCATCTCACCGGAAGATGCGCAGTTAGATGGCGCAAGCAGCAGCTCCACATTTGATGCAGTTGGAACCGTTTTTCAAACAGAGGATGGCCTCCAAATCCGGTATCGTAGGGCAAAACTGAAATAGGAATGCCGGCCCTGAGTTTGATGCTCAGGGCCGGCAATTTTTATATGCATTTCAATTTTCCCTCGGGCAATGGCCCGGTTTTTTTACAAAGGAAATCCCGGATTCCGCGACAAATATACGCCAGGCGCTCTTTGCGGTGATCCAGAAAGATCACATGCAGCGGAGAACGAATGAACAGCATAGCGCAGAAACGAACCCGGTATTTGATGGGTGTGTAAGACTGAAACAGCAGATGCAAGCAATCCCGGATTTGATAATATTCCCGAAATGGCGCTCCTACTCGCAGACGCAGCGGGCCAATCTGCTTTTCTCCACAGCCAACGCTATGGTGCAGAACAGGCTTTTCCGTCAGGCAGCATAGCTTCCCGGCTTTCTGTATTCTCCAGCACAAATCCCAGTCAGCCATATCCAAAAAGATACGCTCGTTCCAAAATCCCACCTGCTGCAAAACGCCATAGGTGGTCAGCATGGAGGAGGTGATGATGCTGGATACAGCATAGATGCCATGGGAAATTTCTTCCTTGCTTCTGGGCATTTCAACCCTGCCGCTGCTGGTATTGTAGTAGGCAGGCCCTATGCATCCGACAGGGCGATTCTGATGTTTCAACTGCGCAAAACAGGATACCAGTTCCTCCACATGCCCCGGAGCAATGGCAGAATCCTGATCGAAAAAGAGGACATAGTCCTCCGGACTCCAGGGATAGTCCCCATTTTTCAAAATACGGTTAAATCCCCGGGACAATCCCAGATTCCGGCCAAACCAGATGTACTCTGCGTTTGCCTGCCCGGCCATGGGAGCGAACAGTTCCCGGTTGGACGTGGGGCTGTTATCGCAAAGATAGGTTTTGTCCGCTTGAGCAACAATGGCAGAAATCTTGGAAACAATTTCTGCCGTTGGGTGGTATACCGAGACCAGCGCATATATCATGGGGTACCTCGTGACGGCAATACATGGCTTTCAGCCGGGTATTGCCTCTGACAAATGAATTTTTAAGATCCGGGAGGAGGGATCGGACCGGTAAAAATCGGCGCCATCCGGTAGACTGCGCCATCCAATTCGCTGACGTACCATACAAACAGCACGGCAAACAGCACCAGCTGCATGGACAGTGAAAACCACTTGCTGTCATACAGCTTGACAATCTTCCCATAGAGTTTTGGCGTGACTTTATTGATTGCCGTCAGCAGAACATTCTCTTTGTTCTCGAACAATTCAACAAACAATTCTGCGGTTATGGCCGCCAATGCAACCCGGAAGTAGAGCACAATCCGAAGCCAGTTGTAGAACGCGAAGCAAACCGGCTGAATGGTTGCAGCCGTCAGGACCATCAGGAAGGGAATGCGGATGCGCGGATCGTCCATACGATCCCGGAACACCCAGTAAGACAGTAGGGTGACGACCCACAAAAGGGCCAGCAGCGTGTATCCGCCGATAACCAGCCGGGGAAACAGCGCATACTTAGGGTACAGCAGTGCAATTCCAAAGTCGATGATATCATTTCCGCAAAATCCCAGAACTACTGCCAATCCGGCGCAGCCAATCAGAAGCCATTTCCCAATGGGAACATTGTAGATCAGATAAATCCACAGGAAAACAAAGGCTGTCTTATGGAAGGACATGGCCGCCAGCATGATCAGCAGAAACGGCAGGAGTTTCCGCTGCCGAATATAGGGAATGGCAAATGTCAGGATCGCCATTGCCGCCAGCTGACGCCAGAAGATAATGGCGTGCATATACATTCCCAATGCCACAAAGGCCATTAAAGCGACCATGGGCTGAGAGGTGTCCCGCTCATAATATCTGCCGAAGGGCAGCAGAATCAGCACACCCATTGCCACCAGCAAGACCCGGTCGCTTTCAAAAGCTGCTTCCAGCAGCCTGCACAGCAGCACAAACCCAATTTCAAATTTATGTGTCAGCATCTGGCCAAAGGACAGTGTTGGAATGATGGCATATTGCCGCATATATTCTGCGATGTCGATGCTGACGCTGCAGTCCTGGGCAATAAATATGATAATCAAGAAAACGACCGAAGCATAGTAAATCGATCTGCGCTGCTCTTTGGTCTTCGTCAGGGAATATCCAACCAAAAAGCCAATCATCACAAGATAAATCCAATAAAATCCGTTCATATGTATTCTCCAGAGTGCGATGAGGATGGAATCACTGCCGAACCGTCACCATCCGGTTTACACCAAGGTGCTTATCTGAGGAACCGGCGATATGTCTTTTTCCGCAGGTCTGGCGGAAGCAGGCAAACAAGCGTCAGGCCGCTCATCACAAACAGGAAACTCCAAAAAGTGTACAGCCCTTTTTTGTAAAATCCCCACCTTAGCTGAAATGCCAGCTTTAAGTACGCCCAACCTCCGCGGCGGTTATACATCCCACTGTCTACCCGCATATAGCACAATGTGTTCGGCAAGTTATATCCCCTTGCACCGGACAAAAGCAAGTTGGCCCAAAGGGCATAGTCCTCATGCAGAATATTATGGGGATACCCGCCCAATTCCAGAATTACCGACTTGCGATACATTACGGTAGGATGGTTGAACGGATTGCGCATTTTCGCATACTGCAGAATCTCCTGGTGGCAGCAGGGCATGTCTTTATGGGACACCACGTTATCAATGGATCCTTCAAATTCATCAATGGCCCCGCCAACAATGGCCAATCCCGGATCTTCCTGAAATTTCTGAAGCTGCAGTTCACAGCGGTTGGGCAATGCCACATCGTCCGAATCCATCCGGGCAATCAATTCGTTCCGGCATTGGGTCAGACCGCAATTCAAGGCATCTCCCAATCCCTGGTTGACTTCCAAACGGATGATCCGCAGTACATCCTGGTGGGCATTATACATTTCCTGAATGACCAAGTCCAGTTCCTCTGTCAAAGGGCCATCACACATCAGTACGAAGTCATTGGTCGGAACGGTTTGGGCAAAAATACTTTCCATGCTCTGCCGTAAATACCCAGGTTTCTCCCCATGGTATACGGACATCAAAACACTATAGTTATCCAAGAGAGGTACCTCGCACCATCGTACATAGATTACCCGCTGTATCAGCTATGAGGAAAACATATCCATTAAAATCAACATGCGAGTTAAAATTGTATTTAGTATACCATATTTCACCGGAAATAGCTAGTGTCCTTTCGCTAAAATCTCCCCGATTTTGGCGAATTTAATCTGGTAAATACTAAGTATATTTCTAATTTTGCAATAATATACCAGATAAAGCAAGAAGTATTACGCTTTTGCAGCAGCAATAATAATTTCTGAATACTCAAGACTTGACGTCGTACGGGTGGGAAAAAACGGTGATTTTTTAAAGCTGTGAGTAAAGAGAGCGCCCACTTCTATCTGACAAGGATGACAGAATCGGCATCGAAACCGCTGCCTATGCGGAAGTCTCCAGTTATCCCTCACGGATATGTACGGTTAAGTCCAAATTTATCGTCATTGTCTACACTTTCCAGCCTTTCCTTTTAGCAAGATCTAACAAAGCAAAACAGAACATTTGCCACGGCTCCAATGTCATCTGTGACGGGTCACCCTCCCGGATACGCAGGGTACGGCGGATTTCTTTTGGGATAACAATTCTGCCGAGGTCATCCACCCGGCGAACAATTCCAGTCGCTTTCATAAACCTTTCTCTCCTTGCTATGCGTTTGCACTGCTATTGTTTGCAGGTTCTGGGGAATTATGCGATTTGTTCCGGTATCGGAAACGCAGTTTTCTGCCAAACCCAGTAGATTCATGCGTCTGTTCAAAACAGCCGCCAAATAACCACCCAATTTTTATTGTCCGCCTCACGGTGCTTGATGACTCTGCACACCTTTCGGAAGGCGTCTGTCACCGGCACTTCGGTGCGCACCGACGCAGGAGGAGATTCTTTTCCCAGCTCGCCGTGTGTGTCTTCGTTCAGAAAATCTGCATTTCTCACCTTTTTCCGTATATGCAGGAAACTGCTGCGCGATCAAGCGCAGCGACAGCACTTCAGAGATACGAAGCAACGCGATAACTGCACCGCTTACATTGGCGGGGCCATTGAGTCTGCTTTGATTCAGGATGTACCCCTGGAAGTTCTGGTCATCAACGACTGTTCCAAGGATAACCTGGATAAGTTCATGCTTCGCTACCGGGACGATCCCAGGGTGCGCTATTTCAAGAATGAGCGCCGCCTTGGGGTAGCAAAGACCCGCAACCGGGGCGTTGCCATGGCCCGGGGCGAGTATATTGCCTTTCTGGATGCAGATGACCTTTGGACCAAGGACAAACTGAAGCGGCAGCTGCAGCTGATGCAGGAGAAAAACGCAGTGTTGTGTTCCACTGCCAGAGAATTGATGAACCCGGACGGAACACTCACAGGTTACGTCATTCCCGTGAAAACGGAGTTCACCTTCTCCGATATTCGCACCCAAAACCAGATCAATTGTTCCTCCGCGGTGCTTCGGGCGGATGTTGCCCGGGAATTTCCCATGCACCACGACGACAGCCATGAGGATTATCTGATGTGGCTGGAAGTTCTGAAAAAATATAACTATGGGTGTGCCATCAACGAGCCGCTTCTGAAGTATCGCATCTCCACCACCGGCAAGTCCGGGCACAAGTGGAAATCGGCAAAAATGACCTATCGTACCTACCGGTACATGGGATTTGGATTTTTTCGTTCCCTCCTGTATTTTATTTGCTACGCCTTCCACGGGGTGCGGAAATATTTTTTCTGGTTTTTACGGTGACATCCGCAGGAGGAAAACGGAAGATCATCCGGCGGTTCCTTTCGTCTGAGGGTGTTGCCGGGCTTCCCCGGTTGTCACCCTGGGGCGGTTCCGTCGTAACATTGCGAGGCAGAGACGGATGCGGATCGCCTCGCTTTTTTCGTCTGGATTTGGTGTTTTCCCTCCCGTTCTGTGCATGGCCGGAAGATTCCGTCGCCGTCACGCATTCATTCGGACAAACCCGAAATCGGAATAGGAGCAAACTATGAACGGATTTTACTGGATTTATCTGGGAATGCTGAGCTTTCTGCTGTGGTACGACCGGGTCAGAGAGCCTTCCACAAAGCGCCTGGTATACTATGGCGCAGGATTCTTTCTGATTCTGCTGTTTGTGGCCCAGGACGACAGCGTCAGCATCGACATTGCGGAATATATGCGGCAGTACGCCATCATTCCCGGGCTGTCCTTTGGACAAATGCTGTCCCACAAATTTGAGCTGGGCTATGTACTTTTATGCTGGGTGCTGGATCGTCTGTTTGTCAGTGACCGGGTCCTGCTGCTGGTGATGAGCCTGCTGATTGTACTGCCCTTCATTCTTTCTTTTGAGCGGGAGACGGAGCATCCCATGGTGGCTCTGATGGCCTATCTGGCCCTGGGGATGTATCTGCACGGCATTATTTTCTGGCGCCAGATGGCCGCCATGGGAATCCTGACCTTTTCCTACCCCTATATCCGGCAGAGGAAGCTGGTCCCATTTCTGGCCCTGGTCGCCCTGGCCATGCTGTTTCACAAGGTGTCCATTGTGTTTTTGGGGCTGTATGTGGTATACAACATCCCCATCAACCGGCGGCTGCTGATTCTCTGTGCCGGGCTTTCCCTGCTTCTGGGAATATTCGGCCGCCCCATCATTGAGTTCGGCATTGCCTTTATTTACCCCCGGTACACCAAGATTCCCCGGCTGAACATGGGTGGTGAAACCCTGCTGGCCCTGTTCTGGGTGGTTGTGCTTCTGTCCTACTGGGCTTTCCGGGGGCAGCTTCAGACGGGAAAAGTCCGGCTTCCCTTTCTGATGGTTCTGATCGCCGCCACCATCCAGCCGGTGTGCTTCGCTTACTACAACTGGCTGCGGGTTGTGCTGTTTTTCCGCATTGCCCTGGTGCCCCTGTCCGCTCTGCTGTACCAGCGGCTGTTCTGCACCATCCCGGGAAATCCGGTGCTGGCGCTGGTGGAACGCCGGGTTCCACGGTGGTATCCGAAGGCGGCTGCGGTGTACCAGTCCCGGTGGTTTCCGGTGTTTGCCCAGCTGGTCATGTTTGCCGTGCTGTTCGTGTGGTACGTCAGCGAGCTGGAAGGGGCCCGATATCTGATGGCCCCGGTGGTCTTCAAGCCGTAATTCCCTTCAAATCCCCCACTCGAATACCATTCGGTTGCCAAATCGGGACGGTTCTGCTATGCTGGACCCGAGGTGAAGACCATGTATGAACTGGATCGGCAGCAATTCGGCGCCTTTGTAGCCCGGCTGCGGAAAGAAAAAGGATATACCCAGAAAGAGCTGGCCCAGCAGCTGCACCTGTCGGACAAAGCGGTGAGCAAGTGGGAAACCGGGGTAAGCATCCCGGACACCGCCCTGCTGGTTCCCCTGTCAGAACTGCTGGGGGTGACGGTGACGGAGCTGCTGCTGTGCCGCCGTCAGGAGCCGGACAAAGCCCTGGACCCCGGCACCGTGGAAGATGTGGTGAAAACCGCCATCCAATATCCCCAGGGGAAGCCGGAGCGGGCGTACCGGAAGAAGAGCCGGTGGTTTGCCGCCTATCTTCTGTGCCTGCTCCTGGGGGCGGCGGGGATGTACGCCAATGTCCGCCTGGGAATGTCCATGGAGCTGCTGCCCACCCCGGTGATTCTGGGGGCGGTGTTCGGAGCCTATTTCTGTTTCTTTGTCCCCACCCGGCTGCCGGAGCTGTACGACAAGTACTCCCTGAATCTGGTATCCGATGGGATTTTCCGGATGAATGTGCCGGGGGTGCGCTTTCACAACGGGAACTGGCCCCACATCGTCACCGTGGGGCGGGCATGGAGCTGCGCCGTCATGGTGCTGATGCCCCTGGTAAATCTGACGGCGGGACTGCTGCTGCCGGAAAGGGGGGAGACGGTTGTGCGCTGGATGATGCTGGCGCTGACCCTGGGGGGTCTGTTTGTCCCCATGTATGTGGTCGGGAAAAAATAAAGGGAAACAAAATGCGTCAGGCCGCCGACTTTCGTCGGCGGCCTGTTTTGCCATATGATCCGCTAAATCTGCCGTCCTTGCTATTCTGCCTGGGATTCGGCGGACTGAACCGCCGCCGTCATCTCAGGTGCCTCCGTCTCAGCGGCGGCCTGCGTCTGCTCCGTTGTGGCTGCGGTGGTCTGCTCCGGCTCCTGCGTGGTGGGAACCGTTGTCTCCTCTGTGACAGCGGTTGTGGGAAGCGTTACGCCTGTGGTCTGCTCGGGAACCGTTTCCCCGGTTTTCCCCACCATTCCCCACAGCAGCACCAGCAGAACCAGTACAGCGATGCCCACGCCCACACCCAGGAGAACCACCGGAAGGCTTCTGCCCCTGGAGGGCAGCCTGGATTTTGACTTCGGGGGCACATCTTCCGCTGCCAATACCCGGGCCGCAACCATAGCGGCTTCCGGGCTGCGCTGAGAGCTCAGGAATCGGTTCAGCAGCTTTTGCGTGGAATCGAAGGGCGCAAAGACAACCCCCTGCTCCTGATACCGCTTCATCTGATGGGAAATCGCCCGCTGGGCCGTATGCAGGCAGCTTTGCACCCGCTCCTCCGAACTGCCGTTGAGCCTGGAGATGGCTTTATCCGACAGGCCGCACAAATCGTGAAGGTAAAAGCACAGCCGCTCCTCATCCGGCAGCGCATCCGCCAGCAAAAGCACCACTTCCGCAGTCTGAACCGAATTCAGGCTTTTGCTGGGGAAAAAACTGTTGGTCTGCTTTTGGGCGTCTGCCCCGCCGGAAACGCCCCGCCGCGCCATTTCCCTGCGGGCTCTCATACAGCACACTGCGGTGATCTGCCCCAGCAGCTGGGGGAGCCGGTCCGGGTCATCCAATAGCTCCCGCTTGGCGGCAAGTGTTGTCAGAATTGCCTCAGCCGCCTGTTTTGCCTCCTGTTCATCCCCCAGCAGTTTTCTGCACCGGAACAGCACCGGAGAATAGACGCTGGCCAAAAGGACTTCCAGCATCTTCTTGTTTCGCTTTCCAACCACACTGGGTCTATCCTTGTTCATAGGAAATCACAATCCCTCTTGTCGATTTGAAAGGATCATAACAGATTTCGTTTTTGATTACAATATCCTTTCAGAAAAAGCCGGGGAGGATCTCCATTTGCAGGCGATTTCCCGCCGCCAAAGGCAATTCCTCTTTATTCCGATTTATATTGCTTTGCGAAAATCAATTTCTCCGATGTACGCCTTATCATCGTCGTAGTAGCGGATGGTCAGCTTACCAGGAATCTCCCCCTGGCCCATGGTCAGGATGATTTCCCGGATGCCGTCCTCGACAAAACCACCCATCAGGCCCGGCAGTTCCGGGCTTTCCCGCTTCAGGATATTGGAGGCAGCCTCCTGGTCTGTGACGGTTTCCTGATAGCGGACAGTGACTCCCAGGGAGGTCTTGGTCACCGTGGCATTGCCCACGGTGATGCCGGGAATGGCGTCCGGGTCAATGGGAACATATACCTCTTCTCCCTGAATTGGGGCAGCGCCCAGGGTGAAGGGAATTTCCAGATTTTTCCTCGTTCCGTCCGCCATCCAGGCGTGGACCCAGCACACGGCACTCTCCACCGGGTCTGCGTTGGAACGGTCGGACTCCACCAGAATGACCATCTCCGTGGGGCTGGTGCTCCGGTGGTTCTGCGACTCCGTAAAAATTCCCAGATCTTCATTGTGCATCAGGGAAGCTCCTACAAAAAGCAGTTCCTTCCCCTGCTCCCGGGCATAGTCCTCCAGAGTCTGGGTTCCGGACAGGCCGATGAAACTCACGCCGCTCTGCGGATCCAAATCCGTGGGCGCCAGCACATACCGGTCCCCGCCGGAAACCTCCACCGTCATGAGGATTTTGCTGCCGTCGCAGTAGGATTCCGTCACCCGGGCGCTCCAGTCTTCCGCAGCAGCGGTTTCCGTGTGCACCTGGATGTCCTCCACCACCGCCTCCGGCAGCTCCCGAAGCTCCGTGCGGAACATCTCCCGGATGCCCCAGACGTTGGCGGCATAGGCCACCGCCGCCAGGGCGAAGACCAGACAGGCCGCCAGCACCAGAATCAAAAATTTCCGTCCCAAGCCCCCGGAGCCGGGGGCCTCATATTTCCCGGCCTTGGGTTTTCCTTTGTTTTCGGCGGTGATTTTTTCCAAACTCTCCTGCACAAACCGGTCATCGATCTGAGACAGGGCTTTTCCCATCATTCTGCGATTCATGCCAGCATTCCCTCCTTCTGCAGATACGCTTGCAGCCGCTGCCGCACCGACACGGCATGGGCATTCATTCCGGTAACCTGGGCAATCTGCGCCACGCTGTCCCCGTGCCAGTACCGGCGCAGGAACAGATACCGGTCCTGTTTTGGCTGGCGGGCCAGAAATTCATTGAGGCAGGCCGCCAGTTCCTTGGCATCGTACTCCGACTCCACCGTGGACAGGGCGGGCACCGTCTCCTCCAGCTCATCCAGGGCCACGTCATACCGGCTGCGCCGCTTCTGGGCGTTGTCGGCGTGATACCGGCTCAGGCTCAGATTCCGGGCAATCCGGCACACAAAGGCCCCCAGGTATTGGGGCCGCTGGGGCGGGATGGTGTTCCACACCTGTAAGTAAGTATCGTTGGTACACTCCTCCGTGTCCCGGGGGTTGGGGAGAACGTTGGAGATCACCCGACGAACGGCGTTTCCATATTTCCCCGACAGTTCCGCAATGGCCTGTTCCGACCTTGCGAAGAATAGTTTCACAATTTCAGGGTCCTTCATTTGCATCCCTTCCTTTCTGTTTCACCCATGTAGTAGGGATTGGGAGGGCAATATCTCACGCAATTTTCAAAAATAATGTACCACAGATTTTCCCCGGAGAAAAGAGTCCCTTGACCGGAAATCCCTTTGCCGGTATGATAAAGGAAAGAAATCGGGAGGTTCGGCTCATGGAACAGGGAAAAACACTCAAGCGGATGAATCACCTTATCAGCGAAATTAACGCCGCCTATCACGACGCATCCCTGCGCCTGGGCATATCCGACAGCGTGTGTCAGATTCTGTACACCATCTGCAATGTGGGGGACCGGTGTCTGCTCAGCGAAATCTGCGCCCAGACCGGCCTGAGCAAGCAGACCATCAACTCCGCCCTGCGCAAGCTGGAAGCCGAGGGGGCCGTTTTCCTGGAAGCGGTGGATGGCAAGGCAAAAATGGTCTGTCTGACGGAAACCGGAATTGCCATGGCCCGGCGCACTGCCCTGCGGCTGATTGCCGTGGAAAATGAGATTCTCGCCTCCTGGCCGGAGGAGGCGCTTCAGGCGTATCTGGCCGGGATGGAGCGGTTTCTGGAAGATCTGCGCAAAAAAATCCCGGAGCTGTAGCTCCGGAACAAATACGTCCGCCGGGCATGTGCCCGGCGGCTTTTTTAATATTCATAGCGCTTCTGCTTTCCCTTCAGGAAGGCAATGGTGACCCCCACCGACAAAATCTCAGCCGCCGTGACGGAAATCCAGATGCCGTCCACCCCCAGAATCCCGGGCAGCAGAAGCACTGCCGCCACCTGAAACACCAGGGTCCGCAAAAAGGAGATCGCCGCCGACACCAGCCCGTCGTTCAGGGCGGTGAAGAAGGACGAACCGAAAATAGAGAATCCGGCAAACAGGAAGGAGAAGGAAAACAGGAAAAACGCCCGCACGGTCAGTTCAAACAGCCCCGGGTCATATCCCACAAACAGCCGGGCCAGGGGCCGGGACAGTCCCCAGGCGGCAGCGAACATGGCCAGGGCAAACACGCTGATCAGAGCCAGACTTTTTCTGCGCAGGCTTTTCAGTTCTTCATGATTCTGAGCCCCGTAGTGAAAGCTCACCACCGGCGCCGAGCCCACGCAGTAGCCGATGAACAGGGCCTGAAAAATCATGCTCACATACATCAGCACCCCATAGGCGGCAATTCCATCCTCCCCGGCATAGTGCAGCAGCTGGATGTTGTAGAGCATATTCACCAGGGACATGGAGATGTTGCTCAGCAGTTCCGAGGAGCCGTTCAGGCAGATCTGGGCCAGGGACCGTCCGTCCAGATAAAACCGTCCCAGCCGCAGCAGACTGGTGTTTGGCCGGGCAAAGTATACCAGGGGAATGATGCCGCCCACGCACTGGCTGATGGCCGTGGCAGCCGCCGCTCCCTCCAGTCCCCAGGGCAGCACGGCAACAAACAGCCAGTCCAGCACCATGTTGGTCACACCGGCGGCAACGGTGACGTACAGCCCCAGCTTGGGCTTTCCGGCGGTGGCGAACAGGCACTGAAACTCATATTGCAGAATATATACGGGAATCGCCAGCAGAATCACCCGGCCGTAGCGGACGCTGTTCTCCAGCAACTCCCCCTCCGCCCCCATGGCCCGGGCCAGGGGCCGCAGGAGCAGAATGCCCCCGGCGCTCAGAATCACGCCGCAGATCAGCGAAATATAGACCACCATGGAGAACAGCCGGTTGGCCTGCTGCGGCCTTCTTTCCCCCATGGTTTTGGCAATCAGCGCACCGCCGCCGGTGCCCAGCAGAAATCCCAGGGCCCCCAGCATCATCAGAAACGGCATAATGAAGTTGACGGCGGTAAACGCGGCCTTGCCCACATAATTTGACACAAAAAATCCGTCCACCACCCCGTAAATTGAGGTGAACACCAGCATAATCATGGAGGGGAAGGTAATTTTCAGCAGTCCCCCATAGGTATAGTGCCCGGCAAAGGATGTATTCATACATTTCTCCAATATTCTCAATTTTGTACGAAATCATACCATCCCAGTATAGTATGGTTTCGTACAATTGTCAAGAGCTGCACCAGAGGGAGATCTGCGGGCCAATGTCCTGTCCCATGCAAAGCCGAAACCGAGTAATACTACACAAAAACCGAAATAGAATCCTGTAGTTTTTGCCGATTTTTAGCCTCCCTCCTCCGAAAATGTTGACAAATTATGAATAATGGGGTATGCTGTAGCCAAGTTAAGAAACCAACTGGATTGTTACTGGCAAGGCAGGCAAAACCAAATTCTACGAAGGCAGGGTGTTTTCGCGGAGTTTGGTCTTTTTTTATGTTGGGGGGATGCAGTTTGAGAATCCGCAAAGTCATTAACAACAATGTGGTCAGCTGCGTCGATTCCGATGGGCAGGAACTGGTGGTCATGGGCTGCGGGCTGGGCTTCGGTGCCAAGCCGGGCATGACCCTGGACGCCTCCGCCGTGGAAAAAATCTTCCGGATGGACTCTCCGGAGCAGACCCGGCGGCTGAAGGATGTGTTTTCCCAGCTTCCCCCGGAGGTGCTGGATCTGTGTACCCGGATCATCGACTACGCCAAAACCGCCATCCGGCGGGAGCTGAACGAGAGCATCTACCTGACCCTCAGCGATCACATTCTCTTTGCCCTGAATCTGAGCAGTCAGGGAATGTCCCTGCCCAATCCCCTGCTGACGGAGGTGCGGGTCTTCTATCCGGCGGAATTCGCCGTGGGCAAGTATGCCCTGGAGCGGATTCAGGCGGAAATGGGCAAATCCCTGGGGGAAGGTGAAGCCGCCAGCATCGCCCTGCATCTGGTGAACGCCGAGTATTCCGGCTCCATGAACGCCACCATGCACGCCACGCAGGTGCTCCATCCCATGGTGGAGATTCTGGAGAACTGGCCGGAGCTGAAGCTGAATCGGCAGCACCTGTTCTACGACGAGCTGATCGTCCACATCAAGTTCATGGCATTGCAGGCTTTCTCCCAGGCAGAGGGGGAATGGGTGGACGCCGGTCGGATCAACGGATTGGTTCAGGATTTCCCCCAGGAATTTGCCTGCGCCAAGGCCATCACCGACTATCTGTCCCGGCAAAGCGATACCGCCGTGCCTGCCCAGGAGCAAGCCTATCTGGCGCTGTGTATTCACCGTGCCTGTATTTCGTAGATTCATTTCAGAAAGGAAAATGTATATGGGACTGTTTCAGAAACTGTTTGGGAAAGCAACCGATGACCTGTACGCCCCCATGGCCGGCAAGGCCGTAGCCATCACCCAGGTGCCCGACCCCACCTTCGCCGAAGGAATGCTGGGCAACGGCATCGCCATCGAACCCACCGAGGGCAAGGTTTACGCCCCCTGTGACGCCACCGTGGACATGATGTTCCCCACCGGCCATGCGGTAAGCCTGGTGGCCGACTGCGGCGCGGAGATCCTGATCCATGTGGGTCTGGAGACCGTCAGCCTGGAAGGCAAGCCCTTCACCATCCACGCCGCCAACGGCGACAAGGTGAAAAAGGGTCAGCTGCTGATTGAAGTGGACCTGAAGGCCGTGGAAGCCGCCGGACTGAAGACCATCACCCCCATGGTGGTGTGCAACACCGACAACTATCCCACCTTCCAGACCAAGGTAGACCGGGATGTGACCAACGCCGACGTGGTCATCCAGCTGGCCAAGTAAGGCAGGGCCGCACCATGAAGCAAGGAAAAGGATTGCCGGTATTCTCCGGCGTGGCCATTGGCCCTGCGGTGGTGTACCGCAAATCCCAGCGGGTGCTGCCGGTTTCCAGCGGCGACCCCCAGCTGGAGCAGAGCAAGTTTGACGCCGCCCGGGAAACCGCCCGGCAGCAGCTGTCTCAGCTGTATGAAAAGGCGAAGGCGGAGCTGGGTGAAGACAAGGCCGCCATTGTGGAAGTGCAGATGCTGATGCTGGACGATCTGGATTATCTGGACGGTGTAGCGGACGCCATCGCCGGCGGCGCCGCCGCGGCCATTGCGGCCCTGGACACCGGGGAATCCTTCGCCCAGATCTTCGCCGCCATGGACGACGAATATATGAACGCCCGCAGCGCGGACATCCGGGATATGTCCCACCGGGTTTACGACATTCTTTGCGGCAACACCGGATTCCAGCTGCCGGAAGGCTCCTTCCTGCTGGTGGCAGAGGATCTGGCCCCCAGCGAAACCATCCAGCTGCCCCGGGAGCGGATTCTGGCCTTTGTCACCCGTCAGGGCTCCTCTTCCAGCCATACCGCCATTCTGGCCAGAACCCTGAACATTCCCTCCCTGGTCCAGGCAAACCTGCCTCTGGAGGATGCGGAAAACTGTGAAGTTCTGGCGGTGGACGGCTTCACCGGCACCTGGTATACCGATCCCGACCCGGAAACCCTGGCCATGCTGAAGGAAAAGCAGGCCGCCGCGGCGGACGCCCGATTCGCCCTGGAAGCCTACCGGGGCAAGAAGAGCGTCACCAAGTCCGGCAAGTCCGTGCTGCTGTGCGCCAACATCGGTTCTCCCGAGGATGCCCGGGCAGCCCTGGCCGGTGACGCTGAGGGCGTGGGCCTGATGCGCAGTGAGTTCCTCTATCTGGGCCGGAGCAGCCTGCCCACGGAGGAGGAACTGTTCGACGCCTACCGGACGGTGGCGGAGATCATGGGCCAGCGGCCGGTGGTCATCCGGACCCTGGACATCGGCGCCGACAAGCAGGTAAGCTACATGGGCCTGGAAAAAGAGGAGAATCCGGCTCTGGGTCTGCGGGGTCTGCGGATCTGCCTGACCCGGGAGGAGATTTTCCTGCCCCAGCTGCGGGCCATCTACCGGGCCTCCGCCTACGGGAATCTGAGCGTAATGTTCCCCATGGTTGCCTCCCTCTGGGAGCTGAAGGCCGCCAAGGCCCTGTGCGCCAAGGTTCGTGCCGAACTGACCGCTGAGGGCGTGGAAACCAAAGAGGTTCCCATCGGCGTGATGATCGAAACCCCTGCCGCCGCCGTTCTGGCTCCGGAGCTTGCCAAGGAAGCCGCCTTCTTCAGCGTGGGCACCAACGACCTGACCCAGTACACCCTGGCGGTGGACCGGCAGAACGCCAAGCTGGGGGACTTCTACGACCCCTATCATCCGGCGCTGATGGCATTGCTTGCCCACATTGCCAAGTCCGCCAACGAGGCGGGCATCTGGGCGGGCATCTGCGGCGAACTGGGCGCCGACCCCAAGATGACCGAAACCTTCCTGAAAATGGGATTCACCGAGCTGAGTATGGCCCCCGGACGGATTCTGGAGACCCGGAAGCTCGTATGCGAAAGCGAGGTATAAACAATGAAAGAATTCACCCATGTCATTTCTGATCCCCTGGGCCTTCACGCCCGTCCCGCCGGTATGCTGGTAAAGGCCGCCGCTGGTTTTGCCAGCACCGTCACCGTCACCGCTCCCACCGGCAAGGCCGACGCCAAGCGGCTGATGGCCGTCATGCGTCTGGCTGCCAAGCAGGGCATGGAACTGACCATTACAGTGGAAGGCCCGGATGAAGAGGCCGCCGCCGCGTCTCTGCAGGAGTTTTTGAAGCAGAACCTGTAATCCCTTTTGTCCACGTTTGACCGTTGTGGGCCGACGGTCGGAATATAATGGAAAGAATTTTTCTTGAGGAGGAACTATTCTATGATGAAGTATTTGCAGAAGCTGGGCAAAGCTTTGATGCTGCCCGTGGCTTGTCTGCCCATCTGCGGCATTCTGATGGGCATCGGCTATTGGCTGGCTCCCGCCGTTATGGGCGCGGCTGGCCCCACCGAAGGTCTGGCATACGTTGTGGGCTTCTTCCTGGTAAAAGCAGGCGGCGCCCTGATTGATAACATGGCCATCCTGTTCGCCATTGGTGTGGCCGTTGGCCTGGCAGAAGAGTCCGACGGCACCGCCGGTCTGGCCGGTCTGGTCTCCTGGCTGATGATCACCACCCTGCTGTCTACTGCCGCTGTTTCCACCATTGCCCCGGGCATGGTTGCCAACGAAGTGAACAAGGTTGCCTTCGATAAGATTGCCAACCCCTTCACCGGCATCCTGGCGGGCATCATCGGTGCAGTGTGCTACAACAAGTTCAAGGGCACCAAGCTGCCTGACGTGCTGGCCTTCTTCTCCGGCAAGCGTTCCGTGGCCATTGTCACCGGCCTGGTTTCCATTGTGGTTTCCGCCATTCTGCTGTTCGTATGGCCCCTGGTCTTCGGCGCTCTGGTCGCTGTGGGCAACGCCATCAAGGGCCTGGGCGTTGTGGGCGTGGGCCTGTACGCCTTCCTGAACCGTCTGCTGATCCCCACCGGCCTGCATCACGCTCTGAACAACGTGTTCTGGTTCGACACCATCGGCCTGGGCGACCTGACCGCTTACTGGGGCGCTCTGGTTGAGGGCGACACCATGGCCAACGGCACCGTCATCAACTGGTCTGTTGGCTCCTACATGGCCGGCTTCTTCCCCTGCATGATGTTCGGCATCCCCGGCGCTGCTCTGGCCATGATCCAGACCGCCAAGTCCAACAAGCGCAAGGCCACCATCGGTATCGTGGGCGCCGCCGCCGTCTGTGCCTTCCTCTGCGGCGTGACCGAGCCCTTCGAGTTCGCCTTCATGTTCCTGGCCTTCCCCCTGTACATTGTCTACGCTGCTCTGTACGGCATCTTCGCTTCCATCACCGTGGCCCTGGGCTTCCGGGCAGGCTTCTGCTTCTCCGCCGGTGCCACTGACCTGCTGTTCGGCGCTTCCCTGCCCGCCGCTGCCAACTACTGGGTCATGATTCCCATGGGTCTGGCTGCTTTCGTCGTGTTCTACCTGGTGTTCCGGTTCGCCATCACCAAGTGGAACCTGAAGACCCCCGGCCGTGAAGACGACGTGGACAGCGAGCTGAAGATCGAGCTGGCCAACGACGACTACACCACCATGGCCCAGATCATTCTGGAAGGCGTGGGCGGCAAGGAGAACCTGACCTCCATCGACCACTGCATCACCCGTCTGAGACTGGAAGTCAAGGACCGCCTGCTGGTGGATGAGAAGAAGATCAAGTCCTCCGGCGCTTCCGGCGTCATCCGTCCGGGCAAGACCTCCGTTCAGGTGGTCATCGGACCCAAGGTGCAGTTCGTCTTCGACGAGTTCAAGAAGCTGGCCAAGTAAATACCGTCCTGCCGCTGACGGCCCACGCGGTACAGGTAACCGCCCCGGGATTTTCCCGGGGCGGCTTTTTTTGAACGAATTCTTAATATTGGTATAAGGCCGTTGCTTTTCCCTTGGAAATCCCCTATAATAATATAGAGTGTAAGGGTATACAATTTTTGTTGTGAATCTCCCCACGGGGATATCCACGGAGGTAAGACCATGAAACGATTGTTTAGTTTTTTGACGGCGGCGGCCCTGGTGCTGTCGCTGGTGCCGGCGGAGGCGCTGGCCACCGAAACCGGGGCGTGTGAACACCACACCCAGCACGACGCAAACTGCGGCTACAGCGAAGCAGTCCCGGAAAGCCCCTGCACCCATGTACATGCGCAGGAGTGCTATTCTTCCGCGACCCAGTGCGTCCATGCCCACACGGAGCAGTGCTATTCCGACGGCGTGCTCCCGGCGGAGGGTGAGGAAAAGACGGCGGATGCCTGCGCCCATGTGTGCAGCGCAGACACCGGCTGCATCACAACTGCATTGGACTGCAATCACCAGCATGACGAAACCTGCGGCTATGCCCCTGCCACAGCGGGGACGCCCTGCACCTTTGTCTGCGAAACCTGCAGCGCAGCAGCCAACGAGTCGGCCCAGTGTACCTGCGAAAGCAAGTGCGCCGAAGGTGCGGTGAACGGGGAATGCCCGGTTTGCGCCGCTGACCCCGGCAGCTGTACCGGGAAAGAGCCGGAGCCTCCGGTCCCGGTGTGCAATTGCACCGCCAAGTGCGCCGAAGGTGCTGCGAGCGGGGAATGCCCGGTGTGCGGCGCTGAGGGTGCAGACCTTTCCGCCTGTCAGGGCAAGGAGCCGGAGCAGCCCCAGGTGATCACCATCACGGAATGGTCCTGGGTGGTTACGGCGGATACTCCGAAGCTGGCGGACGGCAAGCTGTATCTGCCCTCTGCCATTACCGAAGCGAATCTGGCAGGGATAACGGATACCCTGCCCAAGAACATCGAAGCCAACGGACAGAGCATCCCGGTGTCCTGGACCTATGACTGGAATACCCAGACCTTCACCGCCGCTCTGCCGGAGGGGTATGCCCTGGCAGAGAGCGCTGCTCCCCTCACCCTGGAGACAGTGGACATGGGGGCAGATACGCTGGAAAATGACCCGGTTGGATACATAGACGAAAACAATCAGCCGCAAACCTGCGGGGAATATACCGAGGTCACCGACGGTCTCACTGCCTGGAGCAGCGGCTGGTATGTGGTGGAGGGCAATGTCACCATCGCCCAGCGGGTCACCGTCTCCGGAGATGTGAAGCTGATCCTGACCGATGGCTGTAATCTGACAGTGAACGGCGGCATCGATGTGTCGGGGAGCAATGCCCTGACCATCTACGGTCAGTCCGGCGGCACCGGCAGCCTGGAAGCCTTCGGCACCGGTGATAACGCCGGCATCGGCGGCGGCGAACGCGGCTCCGTCGGCAGCATCACCATCAACGGCGGCAGCATCACGGCGAATGGCGGAAGGGGTGGCGCCGGCATCGGCAGCGGCCGTTACGGCTCCGGCGGCAGCATCACCATCACCGGCGGCACCGTCACCGCCACCAGTACCGGCGGCGCAGGTATCGGCAGTGGCGAAATCAGCAGCCCTGAGTCCGCCCACGCCATCACCATCACCATCAACGGCGGCACCGTCATCGCCACCAGTACCAACGGCGCCGGCATCGGCGCCGGCATCGGCGGCTTCGGCGGCTTCATCACCATCAACGGCGGCAACATCACCGCCACTAGTACCGACGGCACTGGCATCGGCTGCGGCGAACATGAGACGGTCGGCCCCCTCAGCGGCAGCTGCGGAACTGTGATTCATGCCTCCTCCGTGATTGCGGACACCACCGATTTTGCCGGTATCATCCAAACCGGAACGGCCTATCAGGTCTGCGGCAATGCGGTTCTGGGGGAAAACCTGGAAATTAAGACCGGAGAAACCCTGACCATTCCCGCAGGGGCCTCACTGGACTGCAATGGCAAACTGACCAACAACGGCATCATGGTTGTAGAGAGGGGCGGCAAGCTGGAGGGTACGCTGACCAACAACGGCACCATCATTGTAAAGAGCGGCGGCAAGCTGGAGGGTACGCCCACCGGCAGTGGTATTGTAAAATATGGCCCCATCATCACCACAGGCAGCCTGCCCGAGGGCAAGGTGGGCACGGCTTACAGCCAGACCCTTGAAGCCACCGGCGACAGCCCGATTACATGGAGACTTGCCAGCGGCTCCCTGCCTGACGGTTTGACCTTGAGCACAGATGGCAAAATCTCCGGCGACCCCACCACGGCGGGCAGCTATAACTTTACCGTGACTGCCACCAACGACATCGACAGCGTCAGCGAGGCGTTCACCCTGAAGGTCACCCAGCCCGTCACCGGCGTGACGCTGAACAAGAATACGCTGGAACTGTACACCGGCCAAAGCGAAACCCTGACCGCTACGGTACAGCCGAGCAATGCCACCAACCAAAATGTCACTTGGCAAAGCGACAATGCCAATGTCGCCACCGTAGAGGGCGGCATCGTCACCGCCGTGGGCGTGGGCGAGACCACCATTACCGTCACCACGGAGGACGGTGACAAGACCGCCACCTGCCAGGTGACGGTGAAGGCATGGGACATCTCCGCCGCCACGGTCACCCTGGGCGCTTCTCTGACCTACAACGGCGGCACCCAGACCCAGACCGTTGCCTCCGTCACCCTGAACGGCACGACTTTGAAGGAAGGCGTGGACTACACCCTCTCCGGCAATACCGGCAAGGATGCGGGTAACTACACTCTGACCGTTACGGGCAAGGGCAATTACATCGGCAAAACTTCCAAAGCCTGGAGCATTGCCAAGGCTCCCCTGACCATCACCGGCGTGGATGTGCAGAGCAAGACCTACGACGGCACCACCGCTGCCACCGTTACCGGCGTCAGCTTCAAGGGGCTGGTCAACGGCGAGGCCCTGGCCATGGGCACCGACTACACCGCCACAGCGGACTTTGAAAACGCCGCCGCAGGCAAGGGCAAGGCTGTCTCTGTAAAGGTCACCTTGCTGAGCAGCACCCTGGGCAAGAACTATGTTCTGAGCGACGCCAGCTTCCTCACCTCCGGGGACATCTCCGCCGCCGCTTCCAAGCTGAGCTTCAAGGTGGATCGGACCAAGCCGGTGAAGGGACAGTACATCACCTTCTCCGTCACCCCCCAGATCAAGGGCGACAACCGTTCCTTCCTCCAGCGGGTTCTGGGCATCAACGCCCCCAAGGTGGAGTTCTGGGTGAACGGCACCACCAAGCTGGGCGAGGTAAAGGTGGAAGAGGGCAAGACCTCCACCTTCGCCTATGACACCGACAAGGGCGGCCTGAAGCTGGGCAAGAACACCACCACCGCCGAGTTCACCGGCGACGGCAACCTGAAAGGCTGCACGGAGTCCGTTGTGGTCTACCTCCACGACAGCACCACCAGCGCCCCCACCGGGGATACCAGCAACATCCAGACCTGGACGGTGGTACTGGCCGTCAGCGCTGTGGTTCTCATTGGCCTGGGCGTTGGCGCAGTGATCTATCGGAAAAAGAAGAAGTAAGCCATCCGAATCACCCCCGTGGGAAATTCCACGGGGGTGATTTTTTATTGTCCGGAGCGTGTTTCGCCGGGCATTTTTCGTCTCAGTAACATGGCTGTGGTTTTCTTCGCAGGTGCGAAAATCATTTGCGCCCATTACACGCTCCTGATGTTCCGACTCACGTCCGTGTGAATCTTCAGCCAGGAGTTAAACCGATTGAACAAAAACGCACGGCGTCTTTTGTGAAACAATCCGAAATATCTGGAATTTCCATTTCTTTATTGACTTTCCCAGTTTTCTGGTGTTATACTTCTCTCAAAAGAAGTATTAAAACGTTTTAACTAATACAAAAGACGCCATTCCCGTCTTGTCAAAGTTAAGGAGGAGTGAATGCTGATGGAATGTAAATAAATCATCCGTTTAGATGGTGTAACGAAACGTTTTCCCGGTGTTGTTGCGCTGAATGGCGTCAGTTTCTCGATAGAACGGGGAAGCGTCCACCCACTTATGGGAGAAAATGGTGCAGGAAAGTCCACGCTGATTAAGGTGCTGTCCGGTACCTACACGGATTATGAGGGGGGAATTTTCCTGAATGGGGAAAAGATCCGTTTTATGAACGAGAAAGATGCCATTTTACACGGCATTTCCGTCGTTCCCCAGGAACTGCACGCTGTCCTTGATGCTTATTTCGGCTCTGGCGGCATCGGGTACACCTTATGCCGAAGCCATATTCAAAGCTGTGATTTCTCCCTGGGCAACTATGCGTACATCATGCAAGAGGACCCCTCCCTGTCCGGTTTCCGGATGGATCGGGACAGGCAGTATCTCATTCCCATGCTGCAAAAAATAACGACGATCTGCAATGGTCAGCTGCGCCTGCTTTGCTCTCCCTGGAGTCCGCCTGCATTCATGAAGGATACCAACCAGATGAATGGAGGCGGGAAACTTAAAAACCAGTACTATGGGCTTTGGTCCCAGGTGATCGCCCGCTACATTCAAGAATACCGCCAAATGGGAATCCCCGTCTGGGGAATCACCATACAGAACGAGGCAAAGGCAACCCAAAAATGGGAGTCCTGTGTCATGACTGCCCAGGAAGAACGGGAACTGCTGTCCAATCACATAAAGCCCGCCCTCCATGCGGCAGGTCTTTCGGATGTGGAAGTATACTTCTGGGATCACAACAAAGAACGTGCCTTTGAACGCACCGTGCAGTTTATGTCCGGCAAGGAGTCCGGCAGTGGGGCGAACGGCGTAGCAGTGCATTGGTATGCCGGCGACCACTTTGACGCACTGCGGATGATTCATGAGCGATTCCCGGAGTTAAAGATTCTTTCCACAGAAGCATGTGTGGAGAACTTTACCTCAACCCCTCCATGGGATCATGCGGAACGATACGCCCACGATATCATTGGCGGTCTGAACAATTATCTTTCGGCATTCCTGGACTGGAATATTCTGTTGGATCAAACCGGCGGGCCAACACACATTCAAAACTATTGCAACGCCCCCGTTATCGTACATACAGACTCCGGCAGGATCGAATTCCGCCCCTCTTTTTATTACCTGGGGCATTTCAGCAAGTTTATTCGACCTGGGGCAGTGAGAATTGGCAGCAGCTGTTATACCTCTGATCTGGAAGCCGTGGCATTCCTCAATGAGGACAACACGATTGTGGTTACCATCCTCAATCGCAACGACACCGCCTATCCTGTCTATCTGAAATACCAGGGTGAAATTGTAAAAATGGACATAGCGGAACACAGCATCCAATCCATTGTGTTTCCAGCGTAGCCTGCGGCCCGTCTGCTGTAAAAATAGTCTGTGAATGGCTTGATTTTGCACGCAGAACCCAATTTCTGATATCCAATTATTTACAATTATGCAAAATGGTGTTATGATGAAATTAACATATCACAGCTGCATTTTTCAATCCAAGCCGTTGAAAACCACTGCCCAATATCGGAATAGCTTGCTGTGAATCATTGATACAAAACCAGGCCGTTGAGGGGGTGCTGCAGTATGAAAGTGACAATTAAAGACGTTGCGCGGGAAAGCGGTTTTTCCGTTGCTACCGTTTCCCTTGCCCTTTCAGATAAACCAAGCCGGGTAAGTCCTTCTACCAGAGAGAAAATCAGAAAAATCGCAGAAACGCTGGACTATACTCCCAGCCGGTTGGCGGTGAGTCTTGCAACCCAGCGGTCAAAAATGATCGGCTTTCTGACAGACGATTTTGAGAATCCCTTTATTGCCGCAAATTACATGGTGATTCATCGTGCGCTGCAGTCCTTTGGCTATTTCCTTGTTACCTCTACCACGAAGGATGATGCTTCCCAGGAGAAAGACACCATTGCCAGCCTGCTTTCCTGCGGAATCGATGGTCTGATATACACAAAGTCCGAAGTAATGGGACAGTTGGAGGAGCTGGACGGTCTTTGTTCTGTGCTTCAGCGCTCCGGCATTCCCGTTGTCAGCTGCGACAATCTCATGATGGAGAAATATGGGACCGGTGTGCGGTGCAATTATCAGCAAGGCGGCTATATCGCAGCAAAGCATCTGCTGGAGCTGGGGCACAGAAAAATCGCTTGTATCACAGGTTCGCTTACACTGAAAGTCACCCAAGACCGGCTGCTGGGGTATAAACAGGCACTCCAGGACTGGAACGTGGAATTTGACGAGCAGTTGATTTACGAAGGCGATTATACCATGGACAGCGGCGAAAACGCCCTGGCCTATCTCCTTGGGAAAGGCGTAAAGGCTGTATTTGCATTCAATGACGAAATGGCTTTCGGACTATACAAAAGCGCCCATAAATACGGCGTGCGAATTCCGGAAGATATTTCTATCGTTGGCTTTGACAATATCCGTTTTGCCGACGTGATGGAAACCCCCTTGACTTCCGTGGGTTTTGACTCCACCCAGGTGGGCTATGAAATTGCCCGGAGGATTGCGCAAATGATTGAACAGCCTGAGACGGTTCTGCCCCCCATTTCATATGAGCCGAGCTTGTTTGTTCGCTCGAGCACTTGCAGAGCAAACACCTCGCGGCCGGCGGAATGACTTCCATCATGATGATCGTATTTTTGTCAAAGAATAGCGCACTCAATATTATACTAAATGCTTATCGGCTTAACTCAGCACACCACAAGATGTAGCGACGGCTCTGGTTA